>OLOV01000577.1_pt1 | contig 32316 bp, 28 predicted proteins | sample 1672931 | NCBI WGS metagenome assembly OLOV01 (sample SAMEA3136738, study PRJEB25190) | human gut metagenome | biome: human gut; feature: human-associated habitat; material: faeces | place: Austria | collected 2013 | reverse complement strand
GACAAGGCGTCCATTCAGGTCTATGAAGAGACCTCCGGCCTCGGCCCCGGCGCCGCGGTCGAATCCACCGGCATGCCCATGTCCGTCGAGCTTGGGCCCGGTATGCTGGAAAACATCTACGACGGTATCCAGCGCCCTCTGCCCGAGATGCGCGACCTTACCGGCGACTCCATCACCCGCGGCACCGATGTGCCCGCGCTCAACCGTGAAAAGCTGTGGGACTTCGTGCCCGTGGCAAAGCCCGGCGACAAGGTTTCCGCCGGCGACGTTCTCGGCGCCGTGCAGGAGACCAGCGCCATCAGCCATAAGATCATGGTGCCCCCCGGCATCTCCGGTGAAGTCGTCAGCGTTGAGCGCGGCCAGTTCACCGTGACCGACGTCGTCGCCGTCGTGCGCGACGCCAAGGGGACCGAGCATAAGCTCACCATGCTCCAGCGCTGGCCCGTGCGTATCGCGCGCCCCTACACGAAAAAGTACGTTCCCAGCCGCCCCATGAACAGCGGCCAGCGTATAATCGACACTCTCTTCCCCATCGCAAAGGGCGGCACGGCCGCCGTTCCCGGCCCGTTCGGCTCCGGCAAGACCGTCGTGCAACACCAGCTTGCAAAGTGGTCTGACGTCGATATCGTCATTTATATCGGCTGCGGTGAGCGCGGCAATGAGATGACCGACGTTCTCATGGAGTTCCCCGAGCTCAAGGACCCGCGCAACGGTGAGCCGCTCATGAAGCGCACCGTGCTTATCGCCAACACCTCCGATATGCCCGTCGCCGCGCGTGAGGCGTCCATTTACACCGGCATCACCATCGCCGAGTACTTCCGCGACATGGGCTATGACGTCGCCGTTCTGGCCGACTCCACCTCCCGCTGGGCCGAGGCGCTGCGCGAAATGTCCGGCCGTCTTGAGGAAATGCCCGGCGAAGAGGGCTACCCCGCCTACCTCGCCTCGCGTCTGGCGCAGTTCTATGAGCGCGCCGGCGTTGTGGAATGCCTCGGCTCCGACGACCGTCAGGGCTCCGTCACCGCCATCGGCGCAGTCTCCCCTCCGGGCGGCGATATATCCGAGCCTGTCTCTCAGGCCACCATGCGTATAGTCAAGGTGTTCTGGGCGCTCGACTCCAGCCTTGCCTATGCCCGCCACTTCCCCGCCATCAACTGGCTGACGTCCTACTCGCTGTATGTCGATACTCTCCGCCCCTGGTACACTGAGCAGTTCGGCGAGAACTACATGATAAACCGCGAGAAGGCCATGCACATCCTTCAGGAAGAGAGCGAGCTTCAGGAGATCGTCCGCCTCGTCGGTCAGGACGCGCTCTCCCCGGCTGACCGTCTCACCATGGAGACGGCGAAGATGCTGCGTGAGGACTTCCTCCAGCAGAACGCCTTTGTCGATGAGGACGCTTACTCCTCCTATGCCAAGCAGTTCCGGCTTCTGGACATGGTGCTCAGCTACGACAGCCTCTGCCGTGCCGCGCTTGAAAAGAACGCCGATATGGAGGCGCTGTTCGCCATAGACGCGCGCGAGAAGATAGGCCGCGCGAAGATGGCCGACGCAAGGACCTTTGAAGCCGATTACGACGCTATCGCCGCCGAGATGAAGGCGGAGATAGACGCTGTCATTGCCGGAGGTGAGGACGCATGATCAAAGAGTATAAAACAATAAGAGAGATCGCCAGCCCCCTTATGGTGGTTGACGACGTTGAGGGCGTCACCTATGACGAGCTGGGCGAGCTTGAGCTGCCCAACGGCGAGATCCGCCGCTGCAAGGTGCTCGAGGTCGAGGGCAGCAAGGCCGTCGTTCAGCTTTTCGAGTCCGCGCAGGGCATAAACCTTGCCGAGACGAAGGTGCGCTTCCTCGGCCATCCGCAGCAGCTCGCCGTGTCTGAGGACATGCTCGGCCGCGTGTTCAACGGCATGGGTCTGCCCATAGACGGCGGCCCCGATATACTTGCCGAGGCGCACATGGATATAAACGGCCTGCCGATGAACCCGGCGGCGCGCGCCTACCCTGCGGAATTCATCCAGACGGGTGTTTCCACCATCGACGGTCTGAACACCCTCGTCCGCGGGCAGAAGCTGCCCATATTCTCCGGCTCCGGCCTGCCTCATGCCGCCCTCGCCGCGCAGATCACGCGTCAGGCGAAGGTCTTGGGCGACAATGAGACCTTCGCGGTCGTCTTTGCCGCGATAGGCATCACCTTTGAGGAGTCCGAGTATTTCATCAACGACTTCCGCCGCACCGGCGCCATCGACCGCACCGTCGTTTTCTCCAACCTTGCAAACGACCCCGCTGTTGAGCGTATCGCCACCCCGCGTATGGCCCTGACCGCCGCCGAGTACCTCGCCTTTGAAAAGGACATGCAGGTCCTCGTCATCATGACGGACATCACCAACTACGCCGAGGCTCTGCGTGAGGTCTCCGCCGCGAAGAAGGAGGTTCCCGGCCGCCGCGGCTACCCCGGTTACCTTTACACCGACCTTGCCACCATGTATGAGCGCGCGGGCCGCCGCAAGGGCAAGAAGGGCTCCATCACCATGATTCCCATCCTCACCATGCCTGAGGACGACAAGACCCACCCCATCCCCGACCTCACCGGCTACATCACCGAGGGGCAGATAATCCTCTCCCGCGACCTGCACCGCAAGGGCATCGTTCCCCCCGTGGACGTGCTCCCCTCGCTCAGCCGTCTTAAGGACAAGGGCATCGGCGTCGGCAAGACCCGCGAGGACCATGCCGGCACCATGAACCAGCTCTTCGCCGCCTACTCCCGCGGCAAGGACGCCAAGGAGCTTATGACCATCCTCGGCGAGGCCGCCCTTTCCGACGACGACAAGCTCTTCGCGCAGTTTGCCGACGAGTTTGAAAAGGTGTACGTCAGCCAGGGCAACAACACCAACCGCACCATCGAGGAGACGCTGAACATCGGCTGGCAGCTTCTCAGCATCCTGCCCCGCCGTGAGCTCAAGCGTATCAAGCCCGAGATGATCGACAAGTACATGCCCAAGAAGTAAGACCAAAAAGTTGATCCCAAACTATTTTTTGAAAAAACGGAGGTGATGCTTTTTGGCAAGCACTGCTATAACCCCGACCAGAATGGTGCTCAACCAGCTCAAGGGCCGTCTCAAGACCGCCCGGCGCGGCCACAAGCTCCTCAAGGATAAGCGCGACGAGCTTATGCGTCAGTTCATGGACGTCGTCAAGCTCAACAAGCAGCTTCGCAACCGCGTCGAGGAGGGGCTGACGGCAGCCTTCGGCTCGCTTCAGGTGGCAAGCTCCATCATGTCTCCCGAAATGCTTGAGCAGGCGCTTCTCTACCCCCGCCAGAGCGTGGAGCTGGGCATGAAGTTCAGGAATATCATGAGCGTCAACGTTCCCGTTTACTCCTTCCAGACCAAGAGCAACGACCCCAGCGAGATATACCCCTACGGCTTTGCGCAGACCTCCGGCGAGTTGGACGACGCGCTGGATAAGCTGGCCAAGGTGTTTGAGGATATGCTGGAGCTGGCGCAGGTGGAAAAGACCATGCAGCTTCTCGCGGAGGAGATAGAAAAGACCCGCCGCCGCGTCAACGCGCTGGAATACGTCATGATCCCCGAGCTTGAGGCGAACATCAAGTATATCTCCATGAAGCTTGAGGAGAATGAGAACTCCACCAAGGTGCGTCTGCTGAAGGTCAAGGAAATGGTGCTTCAGGACGCCCACCACTACGAACAGTAAAAAAGCCAAAAAAGCAAAACACACCGCCCGGTGAGATACCGGGCGGTGTTTCATTTGTCAAAAAGCCTCGCAGAGTTTCGCGTCCGCAGACGCGACGATTCTTTCTCGACAGTCCGCGTCCTCTCAGTCAAGCAGGGGAAGAAGCTCCTGCCGCCGCGCCTCATCCAGCGCATTCACAGCCGCGTCAAAGCCATCGGGATCGCTGTTCCGCGCCGCGCGCAGAAGCGCGCCGTAGGCCTCCGTATACGCCCCGTCCAGCCCGGAGATGTTCGTCAGCAGCACGTGCACTTCCTCATCCGTCAGGCCGTTCGCGTCCACATATTCCCGCAGGCTGTCAAAAAGCGCCATCAGCGCCTCCGCGCCGTTTTCCGCGGCGTATTCACCGGCGTTGAAGCTCTCCTCACTGTAGCGTGTGAAGAACCCGACCGCCTCTATAGAGGCGGTCTGCTGTGCAGCGTTTTCCGTTCCGGCCGCCTCTATAGAGGCGGCCGGCGGCTTTCCGCCGCGTATTGCAAATACCGCAACGAGCACGCCCGCCGCCGCGCATACAGCGCACACCGCAAGCTTCCTGTGTTTTTTCATCCTTCACCCGCCTTTTTTATTTATGTAGTCCGCGCTTTCCGCGCGTGGATTTAATGATACCGCGCGCCGCATACTGCGGTGCGCGGTATTTATTCATCGGAAAATTATTTCTCCGTCCACTTCCAGTTTGCCACCTCGGGCAGGTCAACGCCGTGCTCCGCGATGTACTGTCTGTGCTCGACGAGCTTATCCTTCATCTGCTGGATGAGGTACGCGCCCCTGTTGCCGAGCTGCGGCAGGTTGTAAACAGCCGACATGACAAGGTCGAACCTGTCGAGCCTGTTGAGCACGCGCATATCGAACGGCGTTGTTATCGTGCCCTCTTCGATATAGCCGCGCACGTGGATGTTCTTGTTGTGCCGCTTGTAGGTCAGCTCGTGGATAAGGCTGGGATAGCCGTGGAATGCGAATATGATGGGCTTATCCGCGGTGAAGAGCATGTCGTAATCCTTCTGCGACAGGCCGTGGGGGTGCTGCTCCTCGCTCTGCAGGCGCATCAGGTCAACCACGTTCACAACGCGTATGCGAAGCTCTGGGAACGCATCCCTGAGTATCGTGACCGCCGCCAGCGTTTCAAGCGTGGGCGTATCGCCGCAGCACGCCATGACGATGTCCGGCTCCTGCCCCTCGTCGGTGGAGGCCCACTGCCATATGCCGATGCCCTGCGTGCAGTGCTTCACGGCCTGCTCCATCGTCAGCCACTGGGGCCGCGGGTGCTTGGACGCGACTATTACGTTCACATAGTTGCGCGAACGGATGCAGTGGTCAAAGCAGCTCAGCAGGCAGTTGGCATCCGGCGGCAGATACATGCGCACCACGTCCGCCTTCTTGTTCGCCACATGGTCAAGGAAGCCGGGGTCCTGATGCGTGAAGCCGTTGTGGTCCTGCTGCCACACGTTGGAGGCCAGCACGTAGTTCAGCGAGGCGATCTTCTGCCGCCAAGGAAGCTGGTTGCAGACCTTCAGCCACTTTGCGTGCTGCGAGAACATCGAATCCACTATGCGTATGAACGCCTCATAGCTGTTGAAGAAGCCGTGCCGCCCCGTGAGCAGATAGCCCTCCAGCATACCCTCGCACACGTGCTCGGAGAGCATGGAGTCCATCACCCTGCCGTCGGGCGCGAGATGGTCGTCCGTGTCGTAGGCCTCGCCGTTCCACGCGCGCCCCGTCTCCTCGAACACGGGCGTCAGGCGGTTGGACGCGGTCTCGTCCGGGCCGAAGGAGCGGAAGTTGCGCTCCACCTCATTGAGCTTGTATATATCGCGCACGAAGGTGCCCAGCACGGCCATATCCTGCGCCTCGACGCTGCCGGGGAAGGGGATATCCACGCCGTAATCGCGGAAGTCCGGCATTCTCAGGTCCTTCAGCAGCAGTCCGCCGTTTGCGTGCGGGTTCGCGCCCATGCGGCGCGTGCCCTTCGGCGGGAAGTCCAGCAGCTCCTGCACCGGCACGCCGTTCTCGTCGAACAGCTCCTCCGGCCTGTAGGAGTGCAGCCACTGCTCTATCTGGCGGATATGCTCGGGCGAGTCGGGCTGTATGGGCACCTGATGGGCGCGCCAGTAGTCCTCCACCTTGAGTCCGTCCACATAGGCCGGCCCCGTCCAGCCCTTCGGGCTGCGGAACACTATCATCGGCCAGCGCGGGCGCAGCATGTCGCCGTTTTCGCGTGCGTTCGCCTGATAGGCCAGTATCTTCTCCACGCACTCGTCCAGCGTGTCCGCCATAAGCCTGTGCATCACCGCCGGGTCGTTCCCCTCGACGAAGTGCGGCTCCCATCCGCAGCCGCGGAAGAAGTCCTCCAGCTCTTCATGCGGGATGCGCGCGAACAGCGTGGGGTTGGCTATCTTATAGCCGTTCAGGTGCAGTATCGGCAGCACCGCGCCGTCCGTTTTCGGGTTGATGAATTTGTTCAGCTGCCACGAGGTCGCAAGCGGGCCGGTCTCCGCCTCGCCGTCGCCGACGACGCAGGCCGCTATCAGCCCCGGATTATCCGTCACCGCGCCGAAGGAGTGCGCCAGCGAATAGCCCAGCTCGCCGCCCTCGTTTATCGAGCCGGGAGTCTCCGGCGCGACGTGCGACGGAATGCCGCCGGGGAAGGAGAACTGCTTGAACAGCTTCTGCATACCCTCCTTGTCGCGGGAGATGTTCGGGTAAACCTCCTGATAGCTGCCGTCCAGCCAGTCCTGCGCGACCATCGCGTTGCCGCCGTGGCCCGGCCCGGAGACGTATATCATGTCAAGGTCGTATTTCTTTATAACGCGGTTGAGGTGGGTGTAAATGAAGTTCTGCCCGGGGACCGTGCCCCAGTGACCCACTATTTTCTTCTTTATGCTCTCCTCCGTGAGCGGCTTTTGCAGCAGAGGGTCGTCCAGCAGGTAAAGCTGACAGGCGGAAAGATAGTTCGCCGCACGCCAGTACGCATCCAGTGTCGCCAGCTCCTGCTCCGTTGCCGGAAGCCTTTTGTTTTCTTCCATAAGATGACCTCCCATAGTTCATATTCTGACCGCATATGGAAAACTTTTGTACGCGGTTCAATTGTGATAATAAAGCATTTTCGTCATTTAATCAATATATTCTTTGCAGGTTCAGAAATTTATATGCACACTGACGAAAAACACTCTCCGCGCCGCGGCGCGGAGGGTGCTCGCATGTCTGCATTAACAACAGATTTTTTTATTTTGTCCTGACGTACTCGTTCATCGGGTGCACCATGTACTCGTTGTACGGGAAGCGGTCCGTCGTCACGTAGCCCGCCGGTGCGTCGATAAGCTGCGGTATGCGGTTGACGAGCGTTGCGCAGGTCAGCTCCACCGTCGCGGGCTGGTTGACGATGCAGGTCGTCTCCGGCTCGCCGTAGAGCGTCCACACGTTGCGGTCTATCTCGTCCTTGTTGTATATCTTGCCGATGCACTCGGTCTCAAGGGTGATGCCCTCCTCGGTCGTGGTGGTGACGATGGCGCGCATACCCGTCGCGTTCCCGGCCTTGACCACCATGCCCAGCGTCTCGCTGTCTAGGTCCTCCTTGTCTATGCAGGGGATGCACTTCTGCGTCTGAGAGGTTATGTGCAGGCCCATCTTGCTGCACAGCCAGCCGTTCTGGTTCCACATGTAGCTGGGCACATACTTTCCGCTCTCGACAAGCTCCTTCATCTCGTCGGACGGCGTCTCGTTGTAGCAGCCGATGGTCTTGTTGAACTCCTCCACGGTCAGGCCCGCACCGTGACCCTCGGCCAGCGCGATGCCGTAATCCTCCACGTTGTAGGAGCTGCTGCCCACTATCTTCGTTATCTTGTGGGAGGAACCGGCAAGGTTCGTCACCATCGTGCCCCAGTACAGATCGCAGTAGCCCACGCCCGTCAGCGTGCATCCGCCCTCCTTGGCCAGCTTGTCCAGCTTCTCCGTCAGCGCGGGGGAGGAGTTCCACGGATAAAGCGCCTCCTCGCAGGTCGTGATGGCGTTGACGCCGTGGTGCGCACAGATGGTGAATATATCCTCCAGCTCGGCCACGGTGCTGCGCGTGGCGATGATGCACACGTCGGGCTTAAGCTCGCCTATGCGCTTGTCCGCCGTCGCGGAGTCCTCGACCTTCACGCCGACCGTGGGATAGCCGTTGCCTATTATCTCGGAGACGTCCTTGCCTATATGGCCCTTGTTGCGGCAGAATGCGCCGACCAGCTCCCCGCCGTGCTCCAGCACATAGCGCATCAGATAGCGGCTCATCTTCCCCGCGCCGTACTGTACTACTCTTACCTTGCGATCCATAATAAAGCCTCCTCGTATTTTGTCGAAATTGGTTATTTTTTTAACAACCTTTATGACCTTATTATATTCTTTATACCATGTGCAAAGTCAAGAAATTTTTTCCTGCGCGTTTTCAATAAATCCCGTGGGCATGATTCGTGCATATCCACAGCGGCGCGGCTCTTCTCAGCAGCGCACGGGTATCTGCGTCTTGTAGAACATCTGCCGCCTGTCCATGTCCAGCACGGGAAAGTCGATTATCACCTCGCAGATGTAATCCCCCGCGATGGAGAAGCCGCGCGTCTCGATATAGTCCATCAGGCGCCTGACGCTCTCCTCCTCGCGCTCTAGGCTGCCGGCGCACAGGCATACGTATGCCGCCGCCGGCACGCGCTCTATCCCCTCCCCGGCGCTGTCCGCGTCCACGAAGAGAAACACCTCGTCGGCGTAAAGCTCTCCCGCGGTGAGGCGCTCCCTGCGGATTATCGTGCCGATGTTGCTGAAATACGACAGCGGCATGTTGTTGACGACAAGGTGCGTTTTAAGCTGCCTCAGCATGTATTCATATCCGGACTCGTCCTGCTCAAAGTAGTTCATGTCGCAGGCGTAGCGGTAGATGAACCTTTCCGGGATGAATTCCATGAATATTTCGCCGTTTCTGGGCATGGCCTCGTACTTTTTGTAGTTTTCCAGCGTGCGCATTATCGCCGCGCGCGAACGCGTAAGCTGCTCAATGCGCTCATCCACGCGGCCCGCCTGCTCGCGCAGCAGTCTTTGCAGCGCCTCGGCGTCGTTCTCGTCGAGAAAGGCGCGTATCTGCCGCAGCGTCATGCCGTACACCTTCATGTTCTGTATCAGGTCCAGCCGCGCCGACTGCGTGATGTGATAATAGCGGTAGCCCGTCGCCGCGTCGATATACTGCGGCTTCAGAAGCCCCTCCCTGTCGTACAGGCGCAGCGCCTGCTCCGACACGTGGTTGAGCTGTGCCATCTGCCCGATCGTCAGCTTTTGCAGGTCCACTAAACCTTCCCCCTTGTATAAAGTTTGCGTCTCCGTGCCGATTATAGCACAGAGACGCGGGTTTGGAAATATCTTTGTTTTTTCTCGCGGCTGTCCGCCGCGCGTCAAGAAGCTTTCCCCTAATCAAAAGAACCGTGAAGCCCCGATGGACGATTCGGAGCCTCACGGTTTTAATTATTGTTGGGGCCGTCTGCGTGTTACCTGCATCACGAGGCGGCCCATACCGGCACGCGCCGTTATTTCTGCATGACCTGCTGCTTTCTGCGCAGGCTGAGATTATCGGCGATCATGGCGATGAACTCGCTGTTCGTCGGCTTGCCCTTGATGTTTGAAACGGTGTAGCCGAAGAATTTCTGCAAGGTCTCGATATCGCCGCGGTCCCACGCCACCTCTATCGCGTGGCGTATGGCGCGCTCAACGCGCGAGGGCGTCGTGCCGAACTTCTTTGCGACCTCCGGGTACAGCACCTTCGTGACCGCGTTTATCATGTCCATGTCGTTTATCGTAAGTATGATGGCCTCGCGCAGATACTGATAGCCCTTTATGTGCGCGGGCACGCCGATCTCATGGATTATGTCCGTCACGACTGCCTCGAGGTCTGCGTCCTGCCTGCTCTGCTGTGCGGAGACGGCGCGGCAGTCAAAGCCGCCGGAGGGCATGGCCGGCCTGTCCGTTCCGGCAAGCTGGCGTATTCGGTTGAGCAGCACCGGCGTGTCGCAGGGCTTGGGCAAAAAGAAATCCGCCCCGGCGGACGAGCAGGCCGTCACAACTTTGGTGTTTACAAAGCCCGAAAGCACGATGACGTGCGGCTTCGCGCCGGTCTCGGGCAGGCGGCGCAGTACCTCAAGCCCGTCCAGCTTGGGCAGCACCAGATCCAGAAGCAAAATATCCGGCTTCAGTTTGGCGACCATGGCCAGTGCTTCGACGCCGTCGGCGGCATTGCCGACCAGCTCCATGTCGTTTTCCGCGGCCATGATCCTCTCCAGCATCTTGCAAAAGTCGATATTTGCGTCTGCTGTAAAAATGCGAGTTTTGGTTTCCATAATTCTTCTCCTCCCATTATGCGTTACACGGAGTACGCTGTATTTTAAAAGCAGTTTTCACCGTCTTGTCGCATTAAATTTACCATAGTTGACACATATACGACAACAGAATTCTGTCGAATCTCGCAGGTAACTTGTTGACATAATATTACACAATTCGATTTTTCGCAAGTCTTTTTGACAGAAACTACAAGAATTTTTTCTTGCGTTTTGTCGAAACGTGTCGAATAGTAATTTTGTGGGAGTCAGTTTTACATAACTTTTTTCAATCGGCCTCCTCCGCCCCGTATAGGAGCTGGAAGCTGTCGTAGTGGTCGGGCGTGTAATAGATCAGTCCGTCGTTGGAAAAGACGATCCGCTCCGCCCCGCGCGACGCCGCGCCCAGCGTGTTTATGTCGCACTCCGTCCACACGCGCCCCTCCGCGTCGGGCAGCAGCCCCTCGTAATTTCCGAAGCGCCCGCCGCCGATGCACTTGCCGGAGCAGTATTTTTCAACGCTGCCGCCGCGCCATCCGGCCTTCTCGGCCTCGGCCTTGGTGATGTAGTTGCCCGGCAGGCGGCCGAAGGTGTGTATGTACAGCGCGACCTCGTCTTTGGTGTCATAGATTCCGTCCTCGTCGATGGCTGCGGCCGCCGCGGCAGGCTGTTCCTCCGCCTGTGCGGCCTCGATTGCATTCTGTGCTGTCCCTGCCGCGCCGTCCGGTGTTCTCTCCGCCGCGGCGTCCTGCGTGCTTTCCGCCAATGCGGCGCTCTGCGTCTGCGGCGCGGCGGTGCTCTGCGCGCCGCCCGGCAGCAGGGCCTCCGCCCCGAAGTACAGCAGCACCACCGCGGCCAGCAGCACCAGCCGCAGTATAAATTTTGCGTTCTTCTTCATTTGTTTTCCTCCCGTATCGTGATCTTGTGCCTGAATTTTTGCGTTCTGCACTCTAAACAGTAATGCTCAAGCTATAATACCATATCTCCGCCGCAAAATGAAGCGCGCCGCGTCTCTCCGCGCATTTTGCAGGGCAGAAAAATGTTGATTTTTACGTGTCTCGGATATATAATAAAATTTGGTTTTTTAGTATTATTGAATTCTAGATCTCCCGTCAAGCGCGGGTAATACGGAGAAAATAAATGCAGCAAATTTATGACGCGATGGCGTGGATAATGAAGCAATGCTATACCCTGTGCGGGAACTACGGTGTGGCCGTCATACTTTTTACATTCATCACCAAGATCATTCTCCTGCCGGTGTCCGTGTGGGTGCAGAAGAACTCCATCAAGATGGTGAAGATCCAGCCCGACATAAACTTTCTCAAGGTCCGGCACTTCGGCGACGCGGACGCGATAGCGGAGGGGCAGAACAAGCTCTTCCGGCAGGCCGGGTATCACCCGCTCGCCTCCATCGTGCCCACGGTGATACAGCTCGTCCTTCTTATGGCGGTCATTGCCGCAATAAAGGTCGGCATGGCCGACAGCTCCATAGACATGCGTTTTCTCGGCGTCGATCTCAGCCTTATCCCCGCGCAGGGGCGCGGCTGGCTCATCCTGTCCCCGATAGCCGCGGGCGCTTCCGCGTGGCTCATGTGTGCCGCGCAGAACCAGAGCAACGTCCTTCAGGCGGAGCAGGACAATTGGAACAAATACGGCATGCTCATCCTCTCCGTCGGGCTTTCGCTGTATCTGGGCTGGTTCGTGTCCGTCGGCGTGGCGCTTTATTGGGTGGCCAGCAATCTTTTCTCCATCGCCCAGCTATACCTGCTGAATATGGCGATCGACCCGAAGAAATACGTGGACTATGCCCGTCTTGAGGAGAGTAAGAAACAGCTCTCCGAATTGCAGCAGCTCGGCGGGAAACGGCACGGCCGCGAGGCGCGTGAGCTTGCGCGGCGCGAGCGCGCGGATTATAAGCGCTTCTTCTCCGTTTTGAACAAGCACCTCGTTTTCTATTCCGAAAGCAGCGGGTTTTACAAGTACTATAAAGGCATCATCGAATACATTCTGAAAAACACCAACATCGCCGTGCATTACATAACCAGCGACCCGAACGATCAGGTGTTCGCCATAAGCCAGTCTCAGCCGCGGCTGAAGCCGTATTACATCGCGGAAAAACGGCTCATCACGCTTATGATGAAGCTCGACTGCGACGTGATGGTCATGACCATGCCGGACATTGAGAACTTCCACATCAAGCGCAGCTACGTCCGCAAGGATATCGAATACGTCTACGTTCCGCACTGCATAGACAGCATCAACATGACCATGCGCACCGGCGCCGTGGATCATTATGACTCCGTCCTCTGCGTGGGAAAGCACCAGAAGGAGGAGATCACGAACACGGAGGCCGTTTACGGTCTGCCGCACAAGACGCTTGTGGACTGGGGCTATACGCTGCTTGACGAGATGCGCGCGCAGTACGCCGCCTCCGCGCATGAGGACAAGCCGGGGAAGAAGATACTCATCGCCCCGTCATGGCAGAAGGACAACATTGTGGATAGTTGCCTTGAGGAGATACTCGACACGCTGAAAGGGCGCGAGTACCAGATCACCGTGCGCCCGCACCCGCAGGAGGTTCGTCTCAAGCAGGCGTATATGGAGCAGCTTGAGGCAAAATACGCCGCCGACCGCGATGTTGAAATACAGACGGACTTTTCGTCCAACAGCACCGTTTTTGAGGCCGACCTTCTCATCACCGACTGGTCCGGTATCACGTATGAGTACGCTTTCACGACGCTTCGCCCCGTTTTGTTCATCGACACGCCCATGAAGGTCATGAACCCGGAGTATGAAAAGATAAACACCCCGCCGATAAACATCTGGATGCGCGAGGTCATCGGGGCCGTCGTCAAGCCGGACGAGCTTGAAAAGCTTCCAGAAGCGGTCGAAAGGCTTCTCTCCGGCAGGGATGAGTACCGGGAGAGGATAGACCGCTTCGTGCATGAATACGTCTACAATCTCGGGAACAGCGGCGAGGTCGGCGCAAAGTATATTATAAATGAGATACAGAAAAAAATAAAAGAGAGGAAGAACTCCCAACAATGAAAAAACTTGTCAGAATATTTGGCGCGGTCTATTTCAGCTTCGCGTTCATGCTTCTTTTCGGCGCAAATGCAAAGGCATATATCGACCCGTCTGTCATGACCTACGTCATTCAGGCCGTCGCTGGTGTTGTCATCGCCGTCGGCGCGATCATCGGCATCTACTGGCGCAAGGCCAAGAAAAAGGTGAACGACACCCTCGGCATCGACGAGAACCGCAACAAAGAGGTCGAGTCCGACGAGATAATCGTCGATCAGGCCGCGGCGGCTGAGGACGAAGGGGATAAAAAGGCCGAGTAGACCCTGCCCGATATGTCGTCCGCAGCGACGAAGCCCACGCTTTCATCGCGGCTGTCCACGCTTTCCGCGATGTTGTCGCCCAGCACAAAATAGCAGCCCTCCGGAACGGTCAGCTTCTCTTCGGCCATACCGGCAAAGACGTCCGCGCCATAGCCCGCGGCGCATACGCCGTTTCTGTAAAGGCGGCCGCCCTCTATCATTATCCTGTCGCCAGGCTGTCCGGCGATCCGCTTTACAAGCGTGGAGTTGAGCGCCTTGCAGGAGAACAGCACGACGTCGCCCACCTCATAGGCTTTGGCCGTCTTATCCACAAGGACGAGCTGCCCGCTGTGAAGCGCCGGGAGCATGGAATCCCCCTCGACCAGCGCAAGCTGGCATATATATTTTGACGTAAGGAACGTCAGCGCAAGCGCCGCAAGCAGAACGGCGGAAAACGGCGCGGATCTACGCGGTTTTTTCATGGCTCCCTCCTGTATGCTGTGTTATGCCGCAGTTTGTATTATACCGCATCCGGCCGCGCTTGCCAAGAACGCGCTCCGCCTCCCGGCGGGTGCAAAGGAGAATTATGCTGACTAAAAAGGAATTCAACGCGCTGACCTTGATGGAGCGCACCGGTAAAAGCTTCTCTCAGCGCGAGCTGTCAGAGGCGCTCGGCGTCTCCCTCGGAACAGCGAACAAGCTTTCAAAGGAGCTGCACGATAAGCAGCTATGCGACGGCGGGCACATCACTGACGGCGGCCTTGCCGCGCTGGAGCCGTACCGCGTCCGGCGCGCGGTGTTCATCGCCGCAGGCTTCGGCAGCAGGCTCGTGCCCATCACCTTCAACACGCCCAAGCCCCTCGTGCGCGTGCACGGAACGCGCATCATCGACACGCTGCTCGACGCCGTTGCAGCCGCCGGTATTCCGGAGATCGTCATCGTCCGCGGCTACCTCGGTGAGCAGTTCGACCAGCTTCTGTACAAGTACCCGAACATCAAATTCGTCGAAAACCCCGTCTATAACGAGGCCAACAACATCTCCTCCGCCGTGTGCGTGCGGTATCTTCTTAAAAACGCATACGTCCTTGAGGCCGACCTCGTGCTGAAAAACCGGGCGCTCATACGCAAGTATGAGTATGAGTCCAACATGCTTGGCATCCCCGTGGACAGATCCGACGACTGGTGCCTCATGACGGACGGCTCCGGTGTCATCACGCAGGAGACCGTCGGCGGGCTGAACTGCCACCAGATGGTCGGCATCTCATTCTGGAGTGAGGCGGACGGCGGCAAGCTGGCCGGCGACCTCGACGAGGTCTACCGCTCCCCCGGCGGGAAGGAGCGTTACTGGGAGCAGGTGCCCCTTGTATATAAAAAGGAAAACTACAGCGTACACGTAAGGGAATGCTCGTTCGAGGACATCACGGAGATCGACACCTTCAACGAGCTCAAGCAGATAGACAAGCTCTACGCGACCTGAAGCGCAGTTTCAAAAATCAACGGATACCGGATCTGAATGAACAAAAGATCCGGCTCTGTTTTTGCGCGCCCGGATACGGCTCTTCATGTTCACGTATCCGCGCCGCGGCAGAAAAATTGAATGCAAGGAGAAGTGCCACATGAAAAACACCCAGCAGGGAAGTCTCAAGCGCCAGCTTAATCCGATGCATGTCTGGGCGATCGCCTTCGGCTGCATAATCGGCTGGGGCTCGTTCATCAATCCGGGGAAAAAGTTCCTGCCGAACTCCGGCGTCGCCGGAACGGCGATAGCCATGGTGCTGGGCGCACTGGTGATGATGATAATCGCCTACAGCTACGCTTACATGGTACCGAAGTACCCGCAGGCCGGCGGGGAATTCACGTTCACGAAGATGTGCTTCGGTAAGCGGGCGGCGTATATCTGCGGGTGGTTTCTCGTCGCGGCGTATCTGACGAATGTGCCCATGAACTCGACCGCGATAGGGCTTATCGTGGACGGCCTTGACGGCAGCGCGGACATACTCAAGTTTGGCTTCCATTACACCGTCGCCGGGTTCGACATCTATTTCGGCGAGATGCTGCTGGCCATGGCCATCCTTATCCTCTTCGGCGGTCTCAATATAATCGGTGTGAAGAAGGCCGGTGTCGTGCAGACGGTGCTTGCCGTGCTTCTGGCCGTGTCCGTTGCCGCGCTCACTGTCGCCGCTCTTATCAGCAGCAAGACCGCTCTCTCAAACCTCCGTCCGCTGTGGGGCTTTTCCAAGTCCGCCGCGGCGGCGGCCTATTCTGCCGGAACCTATGCCGGGATATACGCCTATGCGCACACCGGCGCTTCCGGCGTCGCCGGGGCCATACTTGCGACCTTCGCCATCGCCCCGTGGGCCTTCGTCGGCTTTGACACGATACCGCAGGCGGCAGAGGAGTTCCGCTTTTCGCACAAGAAGGTCTATTTCATCATGATCGTCGCCATCGCCTTCGGCTGCTTCGTGTACACGGCGAACAACACCATCGCGGCCGCGGCGCTTGAAAACTGGCCCGAGCTTATAATCGAGGCCTCATCTACTCCGTGGCTGCTTCTCGCCGCGGCGGAGCGGCTTCTCGGCACGCCGGGCAAGGTGCTCGTCGGCATTGCGGTGTCCTGCGCGGTGCTCAGCGGAATAATGGGCTTCTACCTCGCCTCCAGCCGCCTCCTCTTCTCCATGAGCCGCGACGGCTACCTCCCCGCCGTGTTCGGCGAGATTGACCCCAAGTACGGCACGCCGAAAAATGCCATGCTCTTCTGCATCGTTATCTCCCTCTCCGGCCCCATCCTCGGGCGCGAAGCTCTCGGCTGGTTCGTGGACATGTCCGCCATCGGCGCGTCCATCGGATATCTGTGCACCTGCGCGGCAACTCTCGTCACGATGCGCCGCTTCGGCGACGGAACTGGCGCGCTGCGCGTCATGGCGGTGCTGGGCGTTGCGTTCTCCGCGTGCTTCATCATCCTCCAGCTCGTTCCCATTCCGGGGCTCTCCGGCGTGCACTTCTGCACGCAGAGCTATATCATGCTCGTGGTGTGGCTCGTTATCGGGCTCGTGTTCTACCGCCGCGGCGGCGCTTATCTCGCGGAATAAAGCTTGTCGCCTGCCCCCCTGTTGACAATCCGAAAAAAGCTGTTATAATTGATGCGTACAATTGAACACCTTATCAAGAGCGGTGGAGGGAACGGCCCTGTGAAGCCCGGCAACCTGCGTGTGCAAGGTGCCAAATCCGGCGGTGAAACGAAAGATGAGGCTTATACGCTGTATATTCTCGCCCCGCCGGTCAGGCGGGGCTTTTGTTTTCCGCGCGCCGCGTATATTATGGAGGGAACTATGAGTCATTATCTTTTCACATCCGAATCCGTCACCGAGGGGCATCCCGATAAGATCTGCGACCAGATCTCCGACGCCGTGCTCGACGCCATCCTTGCCGCCGACCCCGAGGGCCGCGTCGCCTGCGAGACGACGGCCTCCACCGGCCTTATCCACATCATGGGCGAGATAAGCACGAAGTGCTATGTCGATATCGCCAAGCTCGCGCGCGAGGTCGTGCGTGAGATAGGCTATGACCGGTCGAAGTACGGCTTTGACTGCGACACCTGCGGCGTCATCATCAATATAGACGAGCAGTCCGGCGACATCGCCATGGGCGTTGACCGCTCTCTTGAGACCAAGACCGGCGAGGACAGCGAGCTTCAGAACGGCGCGGGCGACCAGGGCATGATGTTCGGCTACGCCTGCGACGAGACGCCCGAGCTTATGCCCCTGCCCATCTCCCTTGCGCACAAGCTCGCCATGCGCCTGACCGAGGTGCGCAAGACCGGCCTTGTGGACTATCTGCGCCCCGACGGCAAAACGCAGGTCACTGTCGAATACGACGAGAACCGCCGCCCCGTGCGCGTGGACGCCGTCGTCATCTCCACCCAGCACGCGCCCGACGCCGCGCTGGAGACCATACGCCGCGACATGATAGAGCTTGTCATCAAGCCCGTCGTGCCCGCGCAGCTCCTCGATGAGAACACCAAGTACTATGTCAATCCCACCGGCCGCTTCGTCATCGGCGGCCCGCAGGGCGACTCCGGCCTCACCGGGCGCAAGATCATCGTCGATACCTACGGCGGCAGCGCGCCCCACGGCGGCGGCGCTTTCTCCGGCAAGGACCCCACAAAGGTGGACCGCTCCGCGGCCTACGCGGCGCGCTACATTGCAAAGAACGTCGTCGCGGCCGGCCTCGCCTCCCGCTGCCAGGTGCAGCTCGCCTACGCCATCGGCGTTGCAAGGCCCGTCAGCGTCCTTGTCGAGACCTTCGGCACGGGCAAGGTGGACGATGCGGCGCTCTCCGCGGCCGTGCAGAAGGTGTTCGACCTGCGCCCGACCGCCATCATCCGCGAACTGGACCTCAGAAAGCCCATTTACCGCAAGCTCGCCGCCTATGGCCACATGGGGCGCGAGGATCTCGGCGTGCGCTGGGAGGACACCGACAAGACGTCCGCCCTGCTGGCCGCACTGGGCATGTAATACGCATCTAACGGCGGGGTGCTATGCCCCGCCGTTTTATTGACTGCAACTATATTCAAGGAGGGATGAGCGTGTATAAACTCAGCTATAAAATATGCTTCGCCAACAGCGCGCCCATTGAGGGCGCCGCGGAGGTCTCAGGCGGCGCGTGGCGTCTCGCGCTTGATCTGCCGGAGGATATCATCGTCTCCGCACAGGCGCAGCTCCACGTTGATATCGCGCCCGATGAGAAGATATTCATCAACGGCTACCAGACGTGGACCTCCTGCCCGGAGCAGACAAGCCGCGGCCGCCTGCGCGGCGTTGGCTTCCCGTATCCGCGCGCCGCGATACGGCACTACGGCATGGACCGCTACGGCGATTATCACTTTGTTCCTTACCCCAACCGCCCCGGCGTGACGCACGGGGAGAGCTGGTGCTACTTCCGCCGCGGGGAGGATTTCCGGCTCATCGCCTCGCTTGATGAGCGCCCCGGCTACACTCTCTTCCGCTTCGACGCCGGGACCGGCACGCTGACCGTCAGCCGCGACTGCGCGGGGATACGCTGCGGCGGGGAATATCACGTGTTCGACCTGTTCTTTGCCTCTGGCGGGGAGGACGCGGTGTTCGACGCGTGGTTCGACGCCATGGGCGTGACGCCGCGCACGGACAGAAAGCTTGCCGGGTATTCAAGCTGGTACAACCGCTATCAAGACATCTCCGAGGACAGCATCCGCGCCGACCTCACCGGCTGCGCACAGCTCATGCGCCCCGGCGACCTCTTCCAGATAGACGACGGGTGGGAGCCGTTCGTCGGTGACTGGCTGGAAACGGACAAGAAGAAGTTCCCCTCCGGGCTCAAGCCGCTTGCGGACGACATCCACGCGCGCGGCTACCTCGCGGGGCTGTGGCTCGCGCCGTTCGTGTGCCAGAAGGGTTCGCGCATCATGCGCGAGCACCCCGATTGGCTGCTTCTGCACGAGGGAAAGCCGTGGTACTGCGGCTGCAACTGGGGCGGCTTTTACGCGCTGGATATCGACAACCCCGAATTTCAGGCGTATCTTGAGGCCGTTTTCACCCGCGTGCTGGACGAGTGGGGCTTCGACCTTGTCAAGCTCGACTTTCTCTATGCCGCCGCGCCCTACGGGGATGAAAACGAGACGCGCGCCGGGCGCATGACGCGCGCGATGGAGCTTCTGCGCCGCTTGTGCGGGGATAAGCTCATCCTCGGCTGCGGCGTGCCGGTGATGCCGGCCTTCGGCCTTGTGGACTACTGCCGCATAAGCTGCGACGTGGGGCTTGACTGGAACAACAACCCCATCGTGCGCAATGCCAACCGCGAGACCGTCTCCACCTACCGCGCCGTGCTGAACACCGTGTTCCGCCGCCAGCTCAACGGCCGCGCGTATCTCAGCGACCCCGACGTGTTCTTCCTGCGCGACGACAACATAAAGCTCACGCCGGAGCAGAAGTATATCCTCTCCACGGTCAACAGCCTCTTCGGCGGCGTTCTGCTGTGCTCTGACAACATGGGGCAGTATTCCGACGAGGCGCGTGCCCAGTACGCCCGCCTGCTTGAAAACCGGGATGCGGCCAACATCCGCGTCAATGCCGACGACGGTCTCACCGTGAGCTGGGATGTCAACGGCACGGAGGAGCTTCTCACAATAAAATAATTGCCCGCCCGCGGACATAAAAGCGCCCGGCTTCGGATGCATCAGCAGTTCCGAAGCCGGGCGCGCACTATATTTATTACATCATCACAGCTCCCGCTGCGCGTAAAACCTCGTGGACAGCAGCCACGACGCGCCGTACAGCACCGCCGCCGCGACTATCGCCGCCGCGCCCATTCCGGGCCGCGCCATCTGCACGGGAAGCGACGCGCCGTCGCCGCTCACTATGCTCGCCCCGGCGAACAGCACCACTATTATAAAAAGGTACGCCGTGCGCCCCTTTTCCGCGCCGAGGCGGAAAAACAGCGGCAGGCAGAGACTCGGCGCGGTCAGCACCAGCAGCGGCACACACGGCAGAAGCGCCGCAAGCATCCCCCTGTCCGTTGCCGGGTTCAGCGCGCACGCCGCCGTCATCAGCACCGCGCACGCCGCGCAGCCCAGCCCCAGCACGTACTTCCCCGCCACGTACTGCGCCCGCGTCACGGGCAGCGTCTGGCAGTAGACGCACCACTTCTCCCTGTCGTCATAGCTCAGCGCCGTTACCGGCAGCGTGCCCGTCAGCACGCTGGTGTATAGGATGAAAAAGCTGCTTCCGCCCGTGAATATCAGCGCGGCGAACATGATCAGCATCAGCAGGATGAACACCCGGCAGTAGCCGCGCAGCATGTAAACGTCCTTTATCAGCAGGCCCTTCATTTCGTGTCCTCCCCCTTTGCCATGAATACGAACATCTCCTCTATCCCGGCCCGGCCAAGCTCCGTGCCCTCCGGGGCCGCGCCGCGCTTCACCACGGCCTCCACGCCGTAGGGCGACGTGCGCCGCCCGAGCACCGCGCCGGGCGCGAAGGATGCAAGCTGTGCCTCCGTGCCGCGGAATATGCCGTATTCCTCATAAAGCCGGTCCTTCTCCTCGCACAGCAGCAGCCGCCCCCTGTGCAGAAACGCGATGTAGTCGCAGGCCTTTTCAAGGTCGCTCACGATGTGCGAGCTCATCAGCACCGAGTGCTCCTCATCGCGCGTGAAGTCGCACAGGATATCCAGCACCGTATCGCGCACGACGGGGTCAAGGCCGCCCGTCGCCTCGTCGAGTATGAGAAGCTTCGCCCCGTGCGACAGCGCCGCCGCGATGCCCAGCTTCATCTTGTTCCCGCGCGAAAAGTCCTTGAACTGCTTGCCGCGCGGGATGTCCAGTATTTTTATATACCCCTCGTAGGCCGCGGTGTCCCAGCTCTTGTATATGCCGCGCATCACGCGGCCAAGCTGCTCCGCCGTCAGGCAGCCCGTTATGCCTACCTCGTCCATGACGACGCCTATCTCGTCTCTCGTCAGTTCCTTCCCGTCGCGGCCGCGCAGGCATATCGTGCCGCCGTCCGGGCGCGCCATGCCCAGCATCAGGCGTATCGTCGTGGATTTGCCCGCGCCGTTTTCGCCCACAAGGCCCATGATGCATCCGCAGGGCAGCGTCAGGTCAAGCCCGTCCAGCTTAAACGCGCCGTAGCTTTTCGTCAGGCCCTTTATTTCTATCGCGTTCATTTTCCGTCCTCCATTTCATACCGCAGCATTTCCTCAAGCTCGCCGCCGCTCAGCCCGCAGACGGCTGCAAGGCGCACGGCCTCCGCCAGATGCCCCTCTATCGCCTTCAGGTTCTCCTCGCGCAGCAGCTCCAGATTCTTCGGCGCGACGAAGCAGCCCTTCGCCGCCACCGTGTATATGAAGCCCTCCTTCTCCAGCTCCTCATACGCGCGCTTCGTCGTTATCACGCTTATGCGCAGATCCTTCGCCAGATTCCGTATGGACGGCAGCGCCTCGTCCTGCGTCAGCGCCCCGCTCATTATCTGGTTCTTTATCTGCGTGTATATCTGGTCATATATCGGCAGCGCGCTTTTGTTGTCGATAAATATATTCACGTTCCCGGCCTCCCGCAACTGTGTATGCCGATTATATACAGTATTCACAGTTTTGTCAACAAAAATTTACCCGGAGAAAATTCCGGAGAAACTTTACTGCTCGTTATATAATTCCATGTATATTCTTGGACCGCGCGGTCAGGCCGCCGCGTTTTTTATGCCCGCCGCTGTCGCCATGCGGTCAAGGAAAAGGCGGTTGAACAGCGCGATGACGCGCCCCACGCCCAGCATGGCCGCCACGGTGCCGAAGCCGATGCCGATAAGCCTGCGCACGAATATCAGGCTTATCGCGGCAGTGACACCGATGCAAAAAAGGTCAAAAAGGTTTTTCGTCAGGCCGACGGGCTTTTTGAAGCAGTCAGCCAGCGCCTGCACTATGCCGTCGCCCGGATTCGGTATCAGGCACATGTCCAGCGACATGGCCGCGCCTATCCCGGTCAGTATTATCCCCGCCGCAAGCACCGCGATCCGCGCCGCAAGCCCGGCCGGTGCCGGTATCCACGCCGAAAACAGATTCATGAACCGCGTGAACGCCAGACTCAGCGGAAGCTGCAAGGCGTCCAGCCCCAGCACGACGGCCAGCGGCCTTTCGCCCCTGCGTATGCAGTGCAGCGCCATCTCCACCGCAACGAACACCGCGTACAGCGCGAAGGTCATATCCCCGAAGCTCAGCCCGGAAAGCTCCGCCGCGCAGTAGGCCCCGGAGATTATCGGCGACACGCCGAGGCCGGATTTTGTGTTCAGCACGATACCCAATGCCAGTATCACAAGCCCGGCGGCATAAAAGGCCGCCCGAAGTACTCTGTTCTTCTTCATTTCCAGTGCGCAAGCTGCGGCACAACAGCCTCCATGTGCGCCCTGACCTGCTCCGCCGGCCAGCTCTCGCTCGCCATATGCGTCACGCAGAAGTCGATAAGCTGCTCAATGCTCTTGTACTTGAACTCGCCCCCGGCGTAGCACCACTTGCAGTACTCCTCGTTCACCGCGCCATCAGGCTCTCTGCTGAATATTTCGTCGTTCAGCGGCATCCCGCAGCACTGGCATATCTGCTGCCGCGGCGCGCCCAGAAGCGTGTTTATCGACACGTCGAACACCTCGCTCAGCAGCTTCAGCGTGTCGGTATTCGGCACGGTCTCTCCGTTTTCCCAGCGGGAGACGGCCTGCCGCGTGACCATCAGCCTCTGCGCAAGCTCCTCCTGCGAAAGCCCGCTCTTTATGCGCAGCTCGTGAATTATATCCTTTGTTTCCATGTCTTTTCCTCCATAGCTTTATCGCCATCGAGTATAGCACTTTACGGCGGCATGGACAAGCAACTCGCCGTTGCCCTGCCCGCGGCTCAATAGTGATACTTCTTCCGCTTGGCGATGAGGAAGATCACGGAGAACACCACTGCCATGAACTCCGCCGCGACCATCGCCACGGCAAACGCGCCTATTATTATCAGGCTCTTGCGCAGCAGGGCTTTCAGCTCCGTGTAATTCTTCGCGCCGTCGTGATAGCCGACGATGGGCGCCGTGCCGATGGAGTAGCCTATAAACGCCGCGGAGAATATCATGCTGACGTACATCATCACGCCGTATGCCGCGATGCCGTCCTCCCCCGCGTACCTGATGAGCTGTATGTTGTACAGCATCCCCACAAGGCTCATGGAGATGTTGCTCATAAACTCTGAGGAACCGTTCGTGCAGGCCTTGAGTATCGCCTTCCCGTCGAAGCTGCACCTGCCCAGACGGAGGATGCTGTCATTCTCCCTCCCGAAGTATATGAGCGGCACAAGGCCGCCGACGGTCTCGCTGAGCGCCGTGGCCGCGGCCGCGCCCGCCAGCTTGTATTCCTGCGGAAGCAGCATCACCAGCACCGCGTCCATCACCATGTTCGTCACGCCGGACATCACCGTGACGGTCAGGCCGAGGCGGGGCTTCTCCGCCGTGACGCAGAAGGACCGGAAAAGAAGCTGCAATACGTTGAACGGCAGGGCAAGGAGTATGATGTGCGCATAAAGCACCGCGTTTTCCAGCATTTCGCCCTCCGCGCCGAGGGCAGAAACTTTGTATTTTTTGCGATACCGGTTTCTTTGTGATCTGGCAGCATGGAAAAAGAACGCCAAGGGTGCTCCCTCGGCGTTCAAAAGGCTAATTCATGCGGCGCATATAAGATTCAGGATGTTGGAGATATCTGTACTACGCCATAGAGAGCACATAAATGTTCTCTCCGTCGGTGATCATAGAGTTCTCTGCGTTATACATAAGATTCACAGATGTCAGGCCTTCAATAAAAGCGGACATTCGGTCATCCTCGAAAGCGGCAAGGGTGTTCACGCTGTTCTCCACGGTGTCACGATTCTTTCTGCCCAGATAAATTCCGGCACTGATAAGGGCTTCATCAACAGGGCCTTCTTTTATGACCGGAATAGAACCTATTGCCTTACCGAGGCCCTTCGCCGCCATTCCAATGTTGCCCACCACCTTTGCTTCAAGCGCACTCCGCTGATACTGCGCGATCTGTGACCGGCATTTTGTGTAAAGATCGTCGTATCTGTCTGACACTCTCTTCAACTTTTCAACCGCCTTGTCAAGCGTGATTTTGCTGAAATCCCTGCGAAGCATAATATCCAAGAAGCAAGAGTAGGCATACAGATAACAAGCCAACTGATATTCGGCAAACTCGCGTGTAACGGAGCCTATAAGCGCAGTGGCCTCTCTGTTTATATGAAGCGCTTTCTGGTTCGCAAGTTCCGTGCCGACTCTGCTCTGATAGAACTCAACGTCCCCCATAGCTTCCAGTTGGATTTTTTGAACGATAAAGTTCCGGTTTGTACAGAAGTCCTTGTCCTCACATTTGACTTTGTAGTCGTCGGCGATCTCGGCAAGCTTTCGCAGGTTTCCTCTCTGCTTGGCTTGTTTTTCTAGTTTGAGGAATTTCAAGACAGCGTCAACGCTGGACTGAAGCTTGTCGAGCTTTTTGTTGATCTCCATAATTGCAACGGCAATGATCATAAGCGTGGGATCATATGGCGTTGTCGTTTGTACAGTCTCTTTAACAGGAAGCGTCGAATCCACAGGTTTGAACCGCATCCGTCCCGCGATTATCCGTTTTCCCTGTTCATTTATTTGCATAATGTTGCCGTCAGTTCCATACTGATTTTCAATCAGGTATCCCGGTATGCCCTTCGGATTTATGCCCACGAACAGCGTCGCGTCCGAATCCACACCGGTAGTGGTAGTCCGAACTATCGTCCGGGCGGCATCAGGGAGTTGCAAAAACGCCGCGCCCAAGGCGGCAAGTCCAGTCACGGGCACTTTTCTGTAACGTTGAAGCGCGGTCTCCGGCACTTGAATGACCGGGAACAGATCGCAGATGTCCATTTCCTCTTCTTGCTCACAAACAACAGTCTCCACTCTGTCATCTCGGGAAATAATACTTTCGCCAGACTCCATACTTGTCCTCCTGTTAATTATTTAGAAGATGTCTTTCTTCTCATAGGCCGTGTAATTTTTGCGAGGCCGGTTTCTTTATGATTTGGCAGCAGGGAAAAAGGACGCCCGCTCCACGCTTGACAAAAACTCCGGGCGGGCTGTACAATAAATATGTAAATAGCGTTGCGGCAAGCGGTCAGCTCTTGAAATGAAAATCTAAAACATTAAGTCAAAAGTCGTCACTTGGCGGAGTGGCGGCTTTTGCTACGTACAATAAACTGAAAACTGAAACATCGGTTTGCCCAATGTAAGAGTTATTGTCAATCGCATATGCTTCACCCCCTTTCGGGTGGCGTAGCTAACTACCGCCTGTACGGTATAAGTTCGCATTTGCCAAATCAAAGATTTGGATGCTCACTTACACCTGCCGTTGTACAGCGCCCGGTACGTATGCATCACTGACAAAATATCACATATTCTGATGAAATGCAAGAACATGTGCCGCGCACCTGCGATAAAAAGTGCGGAAACCCCATGCCGAGGGCGGCGCTTACTTCTCTTTCGATTCTTCAGTTGTATCAGAGGCTGCGTCTTCCAGCAGTTCCGTCACGATCTGATTGAGCTGTGCGGCGTTCTTGGATGTAATGACGGGAACACCCGTGCGCTCCTCTACCGCTTTTCTGGCAATTCCGGCAGCTTCACCGCCCTCACGGGCGACGTCTATATTCTCTGAAAATGTGCTTGGGGCTTTCTGCTTGGATATCTCCGTTGTGGTGGCCTCTGCCAGCATGTTCAGCACCAACTCCAGCGTAGTCATGTTATCTCGAAGGTTTTCCTTTTTCAAACCCTTAAGGTTTTTGTACTGCCGGGTAGACATTCCCGACCACGCACGGGATATCTCGTCCGTGAGGATGGCATACTCCACGCCCTTCTGCACGCCACGGGCATCCCACTCATCCGTCAATTCCTTGCGGACTTGGATAGCCTGCAAGCGTTGGTTGATCCACTCGCGGCTGTATCCCTTCTTGAGGTAGGTCTCCAACGCGCGGTCAATTGTCAGCTCCGGGTCGATAGTTTCCTCAATGCGCTCACGGCCGACCTGTGCAAGCCAGAGCTTGAACGGCTCCGCCTTCGGTGAAGGAATGGACTGGATGATCCGCAGAAGCTGCTCTGTGTCAGCCGCGTCGGTCAGGCGGCGTTTCCCGTCCGCAGCGGTCATTTTCAACTGCTTACAATTTGTAAGCAGTTGACCTGCGCCCTCGCTATTCATCCGCTTTTTTAAAACCGCCCAATATGTACTGGCGTGACGAGCATCCGGCTGGTCAGTCAATACTGCCACCACATCGACGACGGAGAAGTACCACTCTTCCTTTTCCTCATCCCACGCTGTGCGGATACGCTTGTCCTCAAATAGTTGAATTTTATTATCAGCAGTCATACTATAACCTTTCTTCATTTTCAGCCGTCATACCGTTGTGTATGCTTTATTATATCAAATAAAGCAGGAAAATCAAAGAAAAGCCGCATAGCGCTTTTCCCCCGGCACGTCATTCACTACCGCTCCCGTTCGACTCCCTATCTCATTATGAGTAGAACCCCCTGCCGATGGCAGGGGGTTCTACTCATGGCGGAGAAGAAGGGATTCGAACCCTTGATACCCTTATGAGGTATACACGATTTCCAATCGTGCGCGCTCGACCAACTACGCGACTTCTCCACGTATGCTCAAGAAAATACATAAGCTATTCACTTGTCAGCTTGGATATTATAATTCACCGCACGTACAAAGTCAAGGAATATTTTTTCGTTTTCTGCAAAACTTATACTCGGCGGCCCCAATACATGCGTTTTATCGCATGACCGAGGTGAAAAACCATGAAAATGACAAACGACGAATATAAAAAGTACGCCGAGGCGCACGCGCCGCGCTCGCGGATAAGCCGCAATATCCTGCGCGCCTTCTGGGTGGGCGGGCTGATATGCGTGCTGGGTCAGCTCATCACATCGCTGTGGGCCATGACCGGGCTCGAAAAGGGCGACGCCGCGACGGCGTGCTCGATCACGCTGGTGTTCATCGGCGCGATGCTGACGGGGCTTGGCGTTTACGACGACCTCGCCCGGTACGCCGGGGCGGGCACGCTCGTTCCCATCACGGGCTTTGCAAACTCCGTCGTCGCCCCGGCGCTGGAGTTCAAGACCGAGGGGCTTATCACCGGCACCGCCGTGAAGATGTTCAGCATCGCCGGGCCCGTCATCGTCTACGGCGTAAGCGCAAGCGTCATATACGGCCTCATCCTCGTCATATTCGGCGCGGCCTGACCGGGAAAAATATAAAATCAAGGAGCAGGGATAACATGTCGAAGAAAAAGAAAGCCAAGGACAAACGCGAAAGCGCGCCGGTCATCACCGGACACGACGAGCGCGCCGAAAGGGAAAGCGCAGACCGCCGCCTGTGGCAGCGCGAATCGGACGCGCCCGACGGCGTCTCCGGCAACTGGAGCTGAGCGTAATATTGAGGGCGCGCCGAAAAATCGGCGCGCCCTCAGCATGTCAAAAAAGCCTCGTAGAGCTTCGCGTCCGCAGACGCAGCGGAGCTTTTTCGACATGTCACTTGCCGTACATACGTCCTATAGTTGCCTGCGCACAGCGGACGAAGCTCTTTATGCTTCTGTCGCTCTGCAAATGCTCGCTGACGACGATGCCGAGGCGGCGCGACGCCGCCGGTTCTACTGGGATGGACACCACCCTGTCCGAAATGCCCTCCATCACAAGCTCCGACAGTATGCTGACGCCGAGGCCGTGCGCCACCATGGACACTATCGCCGCGTCGTCCAGCCCCGTATAGCGGAACTCCGGGTTCACGCGCGTGCCCGCCGCCGTCAGCGCGGGCATGATGTCCAGCTCGAAGTCGTCCGACGGCATGAGGAATTCACGCCCGTCGAAAAGCTCCACGGGGAAAGCCCCGCCGTCAAGCTGAAAATCCGCCGGAAGTATCGCAAGCAGGGGGTCGTCGCGCAGGCCGACCCAGTGCATATTCTGGCACAGCGCGCTCTGATAGCTTATTATCGCGCAGTCCAGCTCATCGTTCTTCACGGCCTCGTATATCTCCCGCATTCCGCCCGTCGTGATCGACACGTCTATCTCCGGGCTGACGCGCCGAAGCTCCGCCAGTATGGCGGGCAGCCACTGGCGGGAAACGCTGGAGTACGCCCCCAGGCGCAGCACGGTGAAGCTGCGCTGGACGAGCTTTTCCACGCTGCGCTCAAGCTCCGCGGCGCAGTCCGAAAGCGCCGTAAGCTGCGGCAGAAGCTCCCGCCCCGCGGGGGAAAGGCGCACGCCGCCCTTGCTTCGCACAAGCAGCCTTATGCCCAGCTCGTCCTCGAGCGAGTTCATCATGTGCGTCAGGCCCGACTGCGTATAGCCCATTTCCTCCGCCGCCGCGGTGAGGCTTCCCTTCTCAAGCGCTGTCAGCAGCGCGCGTATTTTCTTAGTGTCCATGTTTGTTAAATATTTCGCTTTCTTATAATTGATTTTATATATTAGAAAACCTAATGATATACATAAGAATGTAGAGTTTGGTAATTTGCGTTTCCGGTGTTATAATCACGTTAAGATTTTTTGTAAAATCATAAAAATCGTATAAAGAGAGGTATGAAAATGGAAAACAATCGCGGTTCATGGGGCAGCAATTTAGGTTTTATCCTTGCTGCCGTCGGTTCGGCTGTCGGTCTGGGCAACATCTGGGGCTTCCCCTACAAGATGGGCAAGAGCGGCGGCTTCGCATTCCTTATCGTCTATCTGATACTGGCCGTCATCGTCGGTCTGACCGTCATGGCCAGTGAGCTGGCGCTCGGCCGCAAGACCGGCACCGGCGTCGTCGGCGCGTACAAGGCAGTCTCCAAGAAGTACAGTTGGGTCGGCTGGCTGGGCATCATCGCCCCCTTCCTCATCATGAGCTTCTACTCCGTTCTCGGCGGCTACTGCTTCCAGTACATGTTCCTGAACTTTGCGGAGCTCGGCTTCGGTCTCAGCAGCCTGTTCGGCGCTGCCATAACCGGCAGCAACACCTTCGGCGCAATGCTTGAAAACCAGTTCGGCTGCGCGATGTTCACCTTCCTGTTCGTCGGCCTGTGCATGCTCATCGTCAAGGGCGGCGTCTCCGGCGGTATTGAGAAGTTCAACAAGGTCGGTATGCCCGCGCTGTTCGTGATGCTCATCGTCGTCATCGTCCGCTCCCTGACTCTTCCCAACGCGGTCGAGGGTCTCAAGTTCATGTTCGTCCCCGGCTACGCTGTCAAGGGCGGCTTCATCGACGAAGCGCCCAGCCTTATAAGCGTCCTCGGCACTGCCGGCGGCCAGATGTTCTTCTCCCTGTCTCTTGCGATGGGCGCCATGGTCACCTACGGCTCCTACCTCGATAAGAAGGAGAACATCGTCAAGAACTCCGGCATCATCGTTATCTCCGACACCATCGTCGCCCTGATGGCGGGCCTCGCGGTCATCCCCGCGGCCGTCGCCAACGGCATCAACAACGGCGTTCCCGTCAATGAGATTGCCCTCGGCGGCCCGAAGCTCCTGTTCGTCACCCTTCAGGACGTTTTCTCCAACATGGGCGCGGCCGGCCCCCTCTTCGGTGTCATCTTCTACCTGCTGGTCATAATCGCGGCCATTTCCTCCGCCATCTCCCTGATGGAAGTCATCGCCGCCTACTTCATCGACAAGCGCGCGGCTCTCGGCAAGTCCAACGACCGCACCAAAATCGTTCTCTGGGTCTCCGTCGCCATTCTTATTGAGGCGCTGCTCGTTGCAATCGACGGCCTCGGCGCAAACGGCGTGTGGGTTCCCTTCCAGAAGACCCTCGGCGTCGGCATGTGGAACGACTGCTGGCTCGACTTCATGGACTGCTGGTCCGAAGGCATTGCAATGCCTCTCGGCGCGATGCTCATGGCCCTCATGGTCGGCTGGGAGCTCAAGCCCGACTACACGCTCGACGAGATCCACTCCGGCGAGTCGTCCAAGTTCTTTGACGGCTTCTACCGCGTGTGCATCAAGTGGCTGGTCGCCCCGATCATGGCCTTTGTGTTCGCCGGTCAGATGATTGACTTCTTCCCGGTCGAGCCGACGATACTCTACGCCATCGCCTTCGGCCTGCTTCTCATCTTCTTCATCTATACCCTCATCGGCAGCAAAAAGACTTCCAACAGCAAATAACTGCGCCACACTCAGCGCCGCCTCGTGAGGGCGGACGCCCCGCACCGGCGCTGTATCAGACTCCCGGACCCGGCGGCTCATTGCCGCCGGGTTTGTTATTTTCAAATGGCGGGCACAGCTTCTTTTTGCGCCCCACCGCGTATACGCAAGTTTGTTTAAAAATTGTCGGAGAAATCGTCAAAAATGCGGCAATTCGGCGGTCAAAGCCTCTGATTTGTTCCTGCGCGGCATATTCTCCGTAAATTTCCTGTTAAGATAACCGTCGTTCCCGTTAATGAAAGCTCAGATTCCTTTACGCCCCTGCGCCGTGGCCATCGGCCCGCGCCGCGCGCTGCGGGGCGGGAGAATTGGGGAAAGCGCCCGCAGGGCGCACTTTTTTCGCCCTGTCCGATATTGTTAATTATTTCTCTTTCTTATGCTTCACATTATCCATTAATTTCTCTCATCATATACATAATAAGATAGAGTTACGAAAAAATCAAGCGGAAGATTATAATTGTGTACAGGATGTTAACACAACACCAAATAAAGTGAGGTATGAAAATGGAAAACAAGCGCAGTTCCTTCGGCAGCAATTTCGGATTTCTTATGGCTGCCATCGGCTCGGCCGTCGGTCTGGGCAACATCTGGGGCTTCCCCTACAAAATGGGAAAAAGCGGCGGCTTCGCGTTTCTGGTCGTCTATCTGGTTCTGGCCGTCATCGTCGGTCTGACCATCATGTCCAGCGAGCTGGCACTCGGCCGCAAGACCGGCACCGGCGTCGTCGGCGCGTACAAGGCGGTCTCCAAGAAGTATAAATGGGTCGGCTGGCTGGGTATCATCTCCCCCTTCCTCATCATGAGCTTCTACTCCGTCCTCGGCGGCTACTGTGTGCAGTACATGTGCCTCAACCTTGCCGAGCTCGGCTTCGGTCTCAGCAATATCTTCGGCGCCGCCATCACCGGCTCCAACACCTTCAGCGCCATGCTCACCAACCAGTTTGGCTGCGCCATATTCACGCTGCTGTTCCTCGGCTACTGCATGTACATAGTCATGCGCGGCATCGGCGGCGGCATTGAGAAGTTCAACAAGGTCGGTATGCCCGCCCTTGTTGTGATGCTGCTCATCATAATCATCCGCGCCGTCACCCTTCCCAACGCGGTCGAGGGTCTCAAGTTCATGTTCGTTCCCGGCTACGCTGTCAAGGCGGGCTTCATTGACGAGGCCCCCAGCTTCATCAGCGTCCTCGGCACTGCCGGCGGCCAGATGTTCTTCTCCCTGTCTCTCGCAATGGGCGCAATGATCACCTACGGCTCCTACCTTGACAAGAAGGAAAACCTCGTCAAGAACTCCGGCATCATCGTCGTTTCCGATACCCTCGTCGCTCTGATGGCGGGCCTCGCGGTCATTCCCGCGGCTGTCGCCAACGGCATCAACAGCGGCATCCCCGTCAATGAGATCACCCTCGGCGGGCCGAAGCTCCTGTTCGTCACCCTTCAGGACGTTTTCTCCAACATGGGCCCCACCGGCCCCGTGTTCGGCACCATCTTCTACCTGCTGGTCATAATCGCCGCGGTCTCCTCCGCCATCTCCCTGATGGAAGTCATCGCCGCCTACTTCATCGACAAGCGCGCGGCTCTCGGCAAGTCCAACGACCGCACCAAAATCGTTCTCTGGGTCTCCGTCGCCATTCTTATTGAGGCGCTGCTCGTTGCAATCGACGGCCTCGGCGCAAACGGCGTGTGGGTCCCCTTCCAGAAGACTCTCGGCGTCGATACCTGGAACGACTGCTGGCTCGACTTCATGGACTGCTGGTCCGAAGGCATCGCAATGCCCGTCGGCGCAATGCTCACCGCCCTTATGGTCGGCTGGGAGCTCAAGCCCGACTTCCTGCTTGACGAGATCCACTCCGGCGAAAAGTCCAAATTCTTCGACGGCTTCTACCGCGTATGCATCAAGTGGCTGGTCGCCCCGATCATGGCGCTGGTGCTTGCCGGTCAGCTCATGGACTACTTCACCAAGGTCAACTCCGGCATCCTCTACCGTATTGCCTTCGGCGTGCTGGCGGTGTTCATCGTGTACACCTTCGTCGGCAGCAAGAAAACCGATACAATAAAGAAGCAGTAAGCGCTTTCTCTTTCTCTCTCCTAAGCCCCGGCAGGAAACTGCCGGGGTTTAGTCCAGCTTGTCAAAAAAAGCCTCGCAGAGTTTCGCGTCCGCAGACGCGAAAGCAGTA
>OLOV01000576.1_pt1 | contig 32337 bp, 27 predicted proteins | sample 1672931 | NCBI WGS metagenome assembly OLOV01 (sample SAMEA3136738, study PRJEB25190) | human gut metagenome | biome: human gut; feature: human-associated habitat; material: faeces | place: Austria | collected 2013 | reverse complement strand
TTTGAGGATGTATGGATGTTTTTATGCCCGTCAAAACCGTGTGTGTCCTTGTCAATCGAGGGTAACAAAAAAGAAAAAATAATATGTTATAAAATACCGGAGGTAAGAATATGTCTGACTATCAGGAATTTGAAAGCAAAATGAAAAAGACCTGCGAGGCGCTCACCGCGCAGCTCGCAACTATCCGCGCAGGCCGCGCGAACGCCGCCGTGCTCGACCAGATCGAGGTCGATTACTACGGCTCTCCCACGCCGATACAGCAGGTCGCGTCCATCGCGTCGCCCGACCCGCGCTCCCTTCTTATCCAGCCGTGGGACGCTTCCGTGCTCAAGGGTATCGAAAAGGCGATCCTCGCCTCTGACCTCGGTATAAATCCGCAGAACGACGGCCGTATGCTGCGCCTTGTGTTCCCGCCGCTGACGGAGGAGCGCCGCAAGGAGCTTGTCAAGCAGACCAAGAAGTACGGCGAGGAGGCCAAGGTGGCCATCCGCAATATCCGCCGCGACGCGATAGAGAAGTTCAAAAAGCAGCAGAAGGCGTCCACGATAACCGAGGACGATTATAAGATCGCCGAGAAGGACATACAGAAGCTGACCGACGACTACATCAAGGAAATAGACAAGATCACCGACAAGAAGGACAAAGAGCTGACTGAAATCTAACGCGGCCGCGAAAGCGCTGCAATGCCGCCGCGGCGGGTATTTCCGCCCGCCGCGCGGGGTGCAAATGGAGGAAATCTCAATGGCTGACATAAAGAGGGCGGGGGAGCAGGAGAGATCCGGCCTCCCCCGTCATATTGCAATAATACTCGACGGGAACGGCCGCTGGGCGAAAAAGCGCGGCCTGCCGCGCACGGCGGGACACGCCGCCGGGGCGGAGACGTTCAGAAGGATAGCCACCTACTGCAAGAACATCGGCGTTGACTATCTGACAGTGTACGCGTTCTCGACGGAGAACTGGAAGCGCCCGCCCGAAGAGGTAAAGACGATAATGAAGCTTCTTGACAAGTATCTCAAGGAGGCCATCGCCACTATGGAGCGCGACAAGATAAAAATGCGCGTTCTGGGCGATGTTTCGGCTCTCTCGCCGGAGCTTCAGGCCGAGATCGCGCGCACGAACGAGATAAGCGCGCATTACGACGGCTTCCAGGCGAACATCTGCCTCAACTACGGCGGGCGCGACGAGATAGTGCACGCCGCGCGGCGCTATGCCGAGGACGTGGCCGCGGGCCGCGCGACCGGCGCGCTGACGGAGGAGGAGTTCGCCGGTTATCTCTACTCCGCCGGCATACCGGATCCGGATCTTCTCATCCGGCCGGGCGGAGAAGTACGCATTTCAAACTTCCTGCTGTGGCAGTGCGCCTACTCCGAGTTTTACTTCACGGACGTCCTGTGGCCGGACTTCACGCCGGAGGAGCTTGACCGCGCGATAGATGCGTTCCGCCGCCGCGACAGGCGCTACGGCGGGGTGAAAAACCCGTGACCGGCATACAGGCGGAGCTTTTCGCCCTGTGCGACGGGAAGTACGGCGACTTCAACGCGAAGCTCATCCCGAGCATCGACCGGCGGCGCGTCATCGGCGTGCGCACGCAGGAGCTTCGCGCCATGGCGAAGCGGCTGCATGGCACGGCGCAGGCAGAGGAATTCCTGCGCGCCCTGCCGCATGAATATTTTGAGGAAAACCAGCTCCACGCGTTCCTGCTGGAGTATGAGAAGGACTATTCCGCGCTCATCGCCGCGCTGGACGCCTTCCTGCCCTGTGTGGACAACTGGGCGACCTGCGACCAGATGAACCCCAAGTCGCTGGGCCGGAACAAGGAAGCGCTTTTGGCGAAGATCCGCGAGTGGCTGGCGTCCGGGCGGTGCTATACCGTGCGCTATGCCATTGGCCAGCTCATGCGCTGGTATCTGGACGCGGATTTTAAACCGGAATATGCGGACATGGTCGCGGCGGTGCGAAGCGAGGAATACTACGTGCGCATGATGGCGGCGTGGTACTTTGCCACGGCGTTTGCAAAGCAGTACGATGCGGTGCTGCCGTACTTCACCGAAAGGAAGCTTGACGCGTGGACGCACAACAAGGCCATACAGAAGGCCGTGGAGAGCTATCGCGTCAGCGATGAGCATAAAACGGCGCTGAGAAGGCTAAAGGTAAAGATGAAGGAGAATATAGACTGATGGTACATTCCATTTCGATACTTGGCTGCACCGGCTCAATAGGCCGGCAGACGGTCGATGTGGCGGAGCATATGGGTATGCCCGTCGCGGCGCTTGCCGCGTCACGAAGCGTCAAGCTTCTTGAAGAGCAGGCGCGCCGCCTCAAACCGAAGCTCTGCGCCGTATATGACGAGAGTGCTGCGCGCGACTTCAAAATCGCCGTCGCGGACACGGATATAAAGGTCGTCTCCGGCATAGAGGGGCTTATAGAGGCCGCGACGCTCGACGCGGCGGACTGCGTCGTCACGGCGGTGTCCGGCGCGATAGGCTTAAAGCCGACGCTTGCCGCGATAGACGCGAGAAAACGCATCGCCCTTGCCAATAAGGAGACGCTCGTCTGCGCGGGCGAGCTCGTCATGCGCCGGGCGAAGGAGCGCGGCGCGGAGATAGTGCCCGTGGATTCCGAGCATTCCGCCATATTCCAGTGCCTTATGGGGCGCGGCGCTGGCGAGCTGAAAAAGCTGCTGCTGACGGGCAGCGGCGGCCCCTTCCGCGGTATGCCGCGCGCGGCGCTGGAGGACGTGACCCCGGCGCAGGCCGTCAAGCACCCCAACTGGAAGATGGGCGCAAAGATATCCGTGGACAGCGCCACGATGATGAACAAGGGCCTTGAATTTATCGAGGCCATGCATCTTTTCTCCGTCACGCCCGACGATATACAAGTCGTAATCCACCCGCAGAGCGTCATACACTCTATGGTGGAGCTTGTTGACGGCACGGTCATCGCGCAGCTCGGCGCGCAGGATATGCGCCTGCCCATACAGCTCGCGCTGAGCTATCCTGAGCGCGTGGACGCCATAAGCGACACGCTGGACTTCTATACTCTCGGCGAGTTGAGCTTCTTCGCGCCCGACCTTGAAAATACGCCCTGCCTAAGGCTTGCCATGGACGCGGCGCGCACGGGCGGCACGGCGGCCTGCGTGATGAGCGCGGCAAACGAAGAGGCCGTGCACATGTTCCTCGACGGCCGCCTCGGCTATAACCGCATATATGACTGTGCGGCGGCGGCGGTGGAGGCCGTGGGCGTCGTGCACGATGCGGACCTCGACGCGATACTCGAAGCGGACGCGGCGGCGCGGCGCTTTGCAAGGGAAAACTACGGCGCGTGAGGCGTTCGCGCGGCCGCAAAGGCAAATCAGATCCTATGGAGAGCAATAGTCTATGACCATAATTTATATTTTACTGGCGATACTGCTGTTCGGCGTGCTCATCGCTGTGCATGAGTTCGGCCACTTCACGGCGGCGAAGCTGTGCGGCGTGCGCGTGGAGGAATTCGCCATCGGCATGGGCCCGGCGATCCTGAAAAAGCAGAAGGGTGAAACGCTGTATTCGCTGCGGTGCGTGCCGGTGGGCGGCTTCTGCGCCATGACGGGGGAGGATGAGGCCTCCGACGACCCGCGCGCCTTTACAAGTCAGGCCGTGTGGAAGCGGCTCATCATCCTTGCGGCGGGCTCCTTCATGAATTTCCTGCTGGGGCTTTTGATAGTCGTGTGCCTGTACGCGGGCGCGGCGGCCTTCCGTGCGCCGGTGATAGAGGGCTTCATGGACGGCTGCCCGTATGAAAGCGCGCAGGGCTTCCAGACGGGGGACCGCATCCTCAGCATCGACGGGCACAGCATCTACCAGTACAGCGACGTCGGGGATTTCCTCGCCCGCGGCGACGGGACCTATGACATCGTCGTGCGCCGCGACGGGCACCGCGTGAAGCTTGAGGATTTCAAGCTTGTGCCGCTTGAGTACCCCGGACAGGAAAACAAAATGTACGGGCTTTACTTCGGCTATGACGAGGCGAACTTCCCCAACCTCATGCGCTATTCATGGAACACCACGATGGAGTTCGGCCGCTGGGTCTGGATGGGTCTGGAGCAGCTCGTGCACGGGCAGGTCACCGTGAACGACATGGCGGGCCCCGTCGGCATAGTTGACCTCATGGCCGAGACGGGCGAGGCCGCGCAGACGACGGCGGACGCCGTGATGGATATCCTCTATCTGGGCGCGTTCATCGCCGTCAACCTTGCGATAATGAACATGCTGCCCATCCCCGCGCTCGACGGCGGCAGGGTGTTTCTGCTGCTTGTGACATGGGTGATAGAGCGCATCACGAAAAAGCGCCTTGACACGAAGTATGAGGGCTATATCCACGCCGCCGGCATGGTGCTGCTGCTGGCGCTTATGGCCTATATAATGTTCAACGACATAGTCAGGATTGTTACGAAATGAGTGAAAAGAGAGATAATACAAGGAAGATAAGCGTCGGCGGCGTGGATATCGGCGGGGGCGCTGCGGTGTCCGTGCAGTCGATGTGCAACACAAAGACGTGGGATGTTGAAGCCACCGTCGCGCAGATAAAGGCCATGAAGGCCGCGGGCTGCGACATCGTGCGCATTGCCGTGCCGGACATGGCCGCGGCGCGCGCCATCTCCGATATAAAGGAGGGCGTGGATATGCCGCTCGTGGCGGACATACACTTCGACTACCGCCTTGCGCTGGAGGCCGCGGCGCGCGGCATAGACAAAATACGCATCAACCCCGGCAACATCGGCGGGGAGGAGAACGTGAAGGCCGTGGCGGATGCCTGCCGCCGGCGCGGCATCCCCATCCGCATCGGTGTGAATGCCGGAAGCCTTGAACAGCGCCTGCTTGAAAAATACGGCCACCCCTGCCCGGAGGCGATGGTCGAAAGCGCGGCGGGGCACGCTGCCCTGCTTGAAAAGTTCGGCTTTTACGACATCTGCCTTTCGCTTAAGGCCTCCTCCGTGCCGCTGACCATCGCGGCATACCGCATGGCGGCGGAGCGCTTTGAGTATCCGCTGCACCTCGGCGTGACGGAGACCGGCACGGAGTGGAACGGAACTATCCAGTCCGCCGTCGGCATCGGCACGCTTTTGAGCGAGGGCATCGGCAACACCGTGCGCGTCTCTCTCACGGCGGACCCCGTGCGCGAGGTGAGCACGGGCATCGCCATATTGAAGGCCGCGGGCGTGCGCAAGGGCGGTGTGCGCTTCGTCTCCTGCCCGACCTGCGGAAGAACGGAGATAGACCTCATCTCCCTAGCAAACAAGGTGGAGGGGCTCGTTCGCGGGCTGAACCGCGACATCACCGTGGCGGTGATGGGCTGCGTCGTCAACGGCCCCGGCGAAGCGCGCGAGGCGGATTACGGCATCGCAGGCGGAAAGAACAAGGGCATCCTGTTCAAGAAGGGGCAGGTGCTGGGTACATATCCGTATGACGAGCTGTGCGATGCGCTCATGCAGCTTATAGAAAAAGACGGAGGAAACACATGAGCGAGCATACCCCGCTTCTGACCATATTCCCGGAGTGCACGGCGCTCGCCTCGTTCGCGGGCGGACTTGAAAAATCATATGTGACCGACGTGCAGATCGCGGCGGCAGAGAAAACCATGACGATAAGCGCATGGTTTTCTTCCATGCCCTCCCCGGCGGAGCTGACGCGCCTGAGCGAGGTGATAAACGGCAGCTTCGGCCTGAAAAACGTGAGCTTCGCGCCGGATTATCCGAATACTGTCACTGCCGCGCCGCAGAGCTCCGGCAGCGGCGTCCTCTTCGGACGGGAGATCAAGCAGAAGCCCATGCCGATGAAGGGCGTCACGGCGGAGTCAGGCCGCGTGACCATCGAGGGCGACGTCGTCGCCGTCACCAGCCGCATCCTGCCGAAGGGCGGCGGCGTGCTGTGCTTTGACATCACCGACCGCACGAACTCCGTGCGCGTGTCGCGCTATTTCCCGCCGGAGGAGGACAAGGGCGTCATAAGCCGCATCGAGCCCGGCGACCACCTCACGGTGTACGGCGACATGCGCTTTTCAAACCATGACGATGACGTCATCCTCAATCCGCGCAGCATCGTCAAGTCCAAAAAGGTCATCCGCACGGACGACGCGCCGGAAAAGCGCGTGGAGCTGCATCTGCACACCCGCTTTTCAACGCTGGACGCGCTGACGGACCCCAAGGCCGTCGTCAAGCGCGCGGCGTATTGGGGCATGCCTGCTATCGCCGTGACGGATCACGGCGTGGCGCAGGCCTTCCCGGATATGTGGCAGGCCGGGAAAAAAGAGGGCGTGAAGATAATCTACGGCATGGAGGCCTATTACTTCAACGATATGGACGGCAACAGCGCCGTCATCGGCAAGTCCTCCCTCCCGCTGGACGCGGAATTCATCGCCTTTGACATCGAGACCACGGGCCTGAACGCCCTGAACGACCGCATGACGGAGATAGGCGCGGTGCTTTTCTCCGGCGGCAATGTAATAAAAGAATTCAACACCTTCGTTGACCCGAAGATGCATATCCCGCCGGATATAACGCGCCTCACCGGCATCCGCGACAGCGACGTGGCCGGTGCGCCGGACGAGAAAACGGCAATGGAGATGTTCATGGAATTTGCCGGCGACAGGCCGCTCATCGCGCACAACGCGCATTTTGACGTCGGCTTCATGACGGCTGCGGCGAACCGGCAGGGTCTGCGCTTTGACCCGGTGTTCATGGACACCCTCGCGCTGTCGCAGGCGCTTCTGCCGGAGCTGAAAAGGTTCAAGCTGGACATCGTGTCCAACCACCTCGGCCTGCCGCAGTTCAACCACCACCGCGCCTCTGACGATGCGATGGTCGTTGCGCGCATCATGGACAAGTTTTTGCCAATGCTCAAGGCGCAGGGCGCAAAGACGGTGGACGATATAGAGAAGATATATCATTCCCTGCGCCGCACGGACATCGCAAAGACCTATCACATGATCCTTCTGGTGAAAAACCGCAAGGGTCTGAAAAACCTTTATGAGATGATATCTCAGTCCTATCTCAAGTACTACCACCGCACGCCAAACATCCCCAAAAGCCTGCTCATACAGCACCGCGAGGGGATACTTGTCGGCTCCGCCTGCGGCATGGGCGAGCTGTACGGCGCGGTGATGAAGGGCGCGAGCCAGCGTGAGCTGGAGAAGATCGCGGCGCTTTACGACTATCTTGAGATACAGCCCATCTGCAACAACGCCTTCCTCATCGACAACGGCACCGTGCGCGACGAGAAGGTGCTGCAGGACTATAACCGCACCATCCTTGAGCTTGGCAGGAAGCTGGGCAAGCCCGTCATCGCCGCAAGCGACGTGCACTTCATGGACGCCGAGGACGAGCAGTACCGCAGGATATTGCAGGCGGCAAAGAAGTTTTCCGATGCGGACAGAAGCTGCCCCATATTCTTCCGCACGACGGATGAGATGCTCAAGGAGTTCATGTACCTCGGCGAAAAGACGGCGAGGGAGGTCGTCATCACCAACACCCGCGCCATCGCCGATCAGGTGGAGGAGATAGAGCTTCTGCCCAAGGAGCTGTTCCCGCCGAAGATAGAAAACTCGGCAGAGCAGTTAAAAGAACTTGTCTACAGCAAGATGCACCGCATCTACGGCGAGACCCCGCCGGAGATCGTGCAGCAGCGCGTGGACGTCGAGCTGAACACCATCCTTGACCACCATTATGACGTCATATACATGTCCGCCCAGAAGCTTGTGCAGAACTCGCTTGAAAACGGCTACCTCGTCGGCTCGCGTGGGTCTGTCGGCTCGTCAATAGTGGCGTACATGTCCGGCATCACGGAGGTCAACTCCCTCCCGCCGCACTATGTCTGCCCAAAGTGCTGCCACAGCGAATTCATTCTTGACGGCAGCTACGGCTGCGGCGCGGACATGCCGGAAAAGGACTGCCCGGAATGCGGCACGCGTATGCGCCGCGACGGCTTCAACATCCCGTTCGAGACCTTCCTCGGCTTCCCCGGCAACGAAAAGACCCCCGATATAGACCTCAACTTCTCCGGCGAGTATCAGGCCAAGGCGCATAAATATACCGAGACGCTTTTCGGCTCCGACCATGTTTTCCGCGCCGGGACCATCGGCACGCTTGCGGAGAAAACGGCCTACGGCTACGTGAAGAAATACCTTGAGGAGCGCGGCATAAAGGCCAGCAAGGCGGAGGAGAACCGCCTTGCGCTGGGGCTTGTCGGCATAAAGCGCACCACGGGCCAGCACCCAGGCGGGCTCGTCGTCGTGCCGCAGGATAAGGATATCACGGACTTCTGCCCCGTGCAGCACCCGGCGGACGACCCCAACAGCGATATAATCACCACCCATTTTGAATACCACTGCATGGAGGCAAACCTCCTCAAGCTGGACGAGCTTGGCCATGATGACCCGACGATGATCCGCATGATGGAGGACCTTTCCGAGCAGCTTGGCGAGCGCGTGGACGCCAAGGAGATCTCGCTTTCCGACCCCGAGACGATGTCCATCTTCACCTCGCCCGCGGCGCTCGGCCTGCCGGACGGCGACGATATCATCGGCAGCACAGGCACCATCGGCGTGCCGGAGTTCGGCACGCCCTTCACCCGGCAGATGCTGAAGGACACGAAGCCGAAGCAGTTCGACACGCTCATCCGCCTTTCCGGCTTCAGCCACGGCACGGATGTCTGGGCAGGCAATATCCGTGAGCTTGTCATGGGCGGCACCGCCACCGTCAATGAGGCCGTCGGCTGCCGCGACGATATCATGCTCTACCTCATCTCTGTCGGCATTGAGCCGTCCATGGCGTTCAAAACGATGGAGGCCGTGCGAAAGGGCAAGGTGAAAAAGTCCGGCAGCTTCCCAGGAGATGCCGAGCAGCAGATGCGCGACAGGAACGTGCCCTCGTGGTATATCGAGTCCTGCCGGAAGATAGCATATCTTTTCCCGAAGGCGCACGCGGTGGCCTACGTCATGATGGCCTTCCGCATCGCGTGGTTCAAGGTGCATAAGCCGCTGGCGTTCTACTCGGCCTATTTTTACCGGCGCAGCCAGAAGGGCGGCTTCGACGCGCAGCTCATGTGCGGCGGCACGGAGGATGTGCACCGCAAGATATCGGATATGAGAAAGCGCCAGCTCACCGCGAACGAGGAGGACCTTCTCGTCACGATGGAGGCGGTGTATGAGTTCAATAAGCGCGGCTTTGAGTTCGCGCCGATAGACCTCTATTCGTCGGAGGCGACGAAGTTCGTCATCGTGGACGATAAGCGCCTGCGCCCGCCCTTTGTGTCGATATCCGGTCTCGGTGAGACCGCGGCGTGGGACCTTGCCCGCTGCAAGGAGAGCGGCAGAAAGTTCATCTCCATCGAGGAGCTTGGCGCAGCCTGCCCCAAGGTCAGCCAGACCCACCTTGAAGCGCTCAAGGCTCTCGGCGCTCTCGGCGACATGCCGGAAAGCAACCAGATAAACCTGTTTGAAATGTGACACAAATGTAAAGTCCGGCCGTTTCTGCCCCGAGAAGGGAACAGAAGCGGCCGCGTTTTCGTCGAATAGGCGTTAATATATAATAGTGGAATCATATTCTCCGTTGCCAACGCGGCGCTCCCGATGTAAAATAGACGAAAAGCACAAAACATAAAGTACAAAGGGGAAAATAAAATGAAAATAACATTTCTCGGCGCGGCGCATGAGGTCACGGGAAGCTGCACGTACATCGAGGCCGGCGACAAGCGCGGCATAGTTGACTGCGGCATGGAGCAGGGCAAGGACCTCTTCGAGAATGAGACTCTGCCCGTCGCGGCGGGCGCGCTGGACTTCGTGCTTCTGACGCACGCGCATATCGACCACTCCGGCAAGCTGCCGCTGCTGTATAAAAACGGCTATCGTGGCCCGGTGTACGCAAGCGCGGCGACCTGCGCCCTGTGCGAAATAATGCTGCGCGACTGCGCGAACATCCAGATGTCCGACGCGGAGTGGAAGAACAACAAGGGCAAGCGCCGCGGCGATCCGCCGGTCGAGCCGCTTTACGACATGGAGGACGCGGAGGGCATCCTGCGCCAGATGCGCCCCTGCGGCTACGGCGAGGAGATCCAGATAAACGACTGCGTGACCATACGCATGACGGACGTCGGCCACCTTCTCGGCTCGGCGGCTATAGAGGTGTGGCTGCACGAAAACGGAGAGCAGCGCAAGATCACCTTCTCCGGCGACATCGGCAATATAGACCAGCCCATCCTGCGCGACCCGCAGCACGTCAAGGACACGGAGTATCTCGTGATAGAGTCCACCTACGGCGACAGGTATCACACGGCGGAGCGCGCCGACTATGTCAGCGAGCTTGCTGCGCGCATCCAGAAAACGCTTGACCGCGGCGGCAATCTCATCATCCCGTCCTTTGCCGTCGGCCGCACGCAGGAAATGCTGTACTTCATCCGCGAGATAAAGGAGCGCGGCCTTGTCACCGGGCACGGCGACTTTCCCGTGTATGTTGACAGCCCGCTTGCCGTCGAGGCCACGCGCGTGTTCCTCCAGTGCGACACGCAGTTCGTGGACGACGAAATGCGCGCCGTCATCCGCTCCGGCGTCAACCCCCTCGTTTTTCCGGGTCTGAAGCTCACCGTCTCCACGGAGGAGTCCAAGGCCATAAATGACGACCCCACGCCCAAGGTGATAATCTCCGCCAGCGGCATGTGCGACGCGGGGCGCATCCGCCACCACCTCAAGCACAATCTCTGGAAGCGCGAAACGCTCGTGCTGTTCGTGGGCTATCAGGCCGTCGGCACGCCCGGCCGCGCGCTGGCAGACGGGGCGAAGAAGGTAAAGCTCCTCGGCGAGGAGATACAGGTCAACGCCGAGGTGGATGTGCTGCCCGGCGTGAGCGGCCACGCGGACAAGGCCGGGCTTATAAGCTGGCTCAATGGCTTTGAGGAAAAGCCGAAGCTCGTGTTCGTCAACCACGGCGACCCCGACGCGGCGGACAGCTTCACAAAGTGCCTGAACGAAGAGCTGGGCTATAAGGCCTTCGCCCCCTACAGCGGCACCTGCTTCGACCTCATATCCGGCGAGTTTGCGCGCATAACGCAGGGCAAGCCCATCGTCAAGACGGGCACCGGCGCGCGGAAGTCCAGCCCTGTTTATGAACGGCTAATCGCCGCGGCGGAGAAGCTTTTGAAGGTCTGCCGCACGCTGGAGGGGCGGGCGAATAAGGAGCTTGCCCGCTATGCCGACCAGATAGAAAAGCTGACCGAAAAGATGCTGAAATAAGGCGCAAAAATTGTCGAATAAAAAATGAGTTTTAATTGACGAATGGGAAACGGTGTGTTAACATAATACTATTGACAGAACCTGAGCGGGAGGAGGCCCGATGTGAAAAAGACAGAATTCGACCCCGGTAAAGTCATTGGCAGCTCTATCTGCGGATATGACCGCCAGCAGCTTTGCGAATTCACCGTGAAGCTGTGTGAGCGCGTCAAGGCGGATGTGGGCGCGGGTGCGTACCGCGGCGGGATATACCCTGACAATATAAGCATGGACGCCTCCGGGGAGCTTGCCATCGGCCCGGCCTCGAAGGAGGACTGGACCGGACAGGAGCTGCAGTTCCTGCCGCCGGAGCTTTACTGGAACCACCGCCCCGGCCCCGCCTCGGACGTTTACGCCATAGGCATGGTGCTGTACTATGCCGTCACGGGCGGCCGCCTGCCGTTCGACGGCGAGTGTAAGGACGCCCAGCTTCGCCGCATGGGCGGGGACGATTTCCCTGCGCCGCGTGAGGCAGGACGCCGCCTCGGCGACATTATAAAAAAGGCCACGCGCTTCAAGGCGGCGGACAGGTATCAGAGTATGGACGAGCTGCGCGTCATGGCCGAAAGCTGCTTGAAGAACCTCTACCTCAACGGCGCGCCCAGCGCCGAGACCATATTCAATAAGAACGACGACGACCTCAGCGATATCGAGCGCCTCATGGTCGGCATAATCGAGCGCGACGAGGAGCAGCCCCTGCCGGAGCCGGAGCTTACAGCGCCGCCGCAGGAGGAGCCGGTCGTTGAAGCGCCGGAGGAGCAGTTCGCCGCGGCGGAGGATGCGTCTGGTGATGACGCGGCCGCCCCGCAGGACGAGTTTGAGCTTGCCGCGCAGGTCGCAAGGGAGGCGGAGGCCGCCGGTGCTTCCGCGCCGGGCACACCGGCCGGGCGGCAGCGCGTTCCCAGACTGTATGTTGAAAAGAACCCGGAGCTTGAGCCCGTGGTATTGAAAAAACAACCGGAGATCACCCCCGTGGTGCAGTACACGAGGGACCCCGAGAAGGAGCGTCGTATGGCGGAAGAGGTTAAAAAACGCAGAAGAAGGCCGGTCGCGGTCATTCTCGTGCTGTGCGCTGTGCTTGTGATAGTGGCGATAGTATTCAACGCGCTCATCAAGGACATAAACGGCAGAATGGCGACGAACGACCCCGGCGCACAGGCGGCGGACGCAACGGCCGCCCCCGCGCAGAGCAGCGACGGGCAGGACGCGCAGGCGGAGCATCCCGTTGAAAGCGCCGCGCCAGTGGATGATGTTGACCCCGCAGATCTGCTGCCGATAGAGCCGGACCCCGAGGGCACGCCCTATATCCCCGGCGCTGGCGGAACTGATGCGGCGAACGGCGCTGACGGGACCGGCACGAATGCGGCCGCGCCCGATGACAGCACGACTGCCGCCCCACGTGAGCACGGCTATGAGCTCGTGATAGAGGATATAAGCTGGACGGACGCGCAGAAGAAGTGCGCGGAAATGGGCGGGCACCTTGCCGTGCCGAACGACGCGGCGGAGTTCAACGCGCTTGTCGATCTCGCCGAGAGCAAGAATGTGACCATGCTGTGGATCGGCGGGCACAGGGAGAACGGCGCCATCGTCTGGGAAGACGGCTCGACCGACCCGTATGAGCAGTGGGCCAAGGGTGAACCGTCCTATGTTGACAGCTCCGACGGCGCGGCGGAGGACTATGTGCTGCTGTGGAACAACCGCGGCTGGTACTATAACGACAGCCGCGACGACCCGTGCAAGGAATTCCCCCAGTGGTACGGCGGGAAGATGGCCTATATCTGTGAATTCGGCGACTGAGCGGTTAATAAGCCGCTTACGCACGGGCGCACCGCGGCTGCGGTGCGCCCATGTATTTTCCTGTATGCAAAAGGAAAACTGTGTGATATAATAGCTTGTCAAAAATGCCCGCGGGCTTTTTGGAAGCAGAGTATGATACCTTGGAGAGACCGCGATGAAAAAGCTATTGAAAACCGCCCTTTCCCTTGCGCTGGCGCTCGTGCTGGGTATGCAGGGCGCACCGTGCGCCCTCGCGCAGGAGCCTGACGCCGCGCAGGACGCAGCGGAAATGACGATATTTGACCCAGACGCGCTCGAAGCGATGACGGAGGACTTCATCAGCCGCTATTCAAGCTACGGCGTCCGGCCGGAGAGGTTCAGCATCGCCTATACATATCTCGCCACGGGCGAAACGTGGTTTTATAATCCCGACGCGTGGTACTACAGCGCCAGCATGTACAAGGTGCCGCTGATGATGATACTTGCCGAGCGGGAGCATAACGGCGAACTGACGCAGGAGACCGACATAAAGGGCATCACGCTTGCCAAGGCGGAGGAGAGCATCCTTGTCTATTCCAACAACGACTATGCCCACCTTATGCTCAGCTACCTCGGCACGGATCAGCAGGCGCGCGAGATGTACAAGCAGTTTTCATCCCTGCCGGACGATTACTATGACCCGGACTTCGTCGATTACAGCTATTTCACGGCCCGCTTCATGAACGACGTGATGACCACGCTCTATACGCAGTCTGAGCGCTTCCCACATATAATCGACTGCCTGAAGCTTGCGCAGCCGGTGGATTACTTCCACCTCTGCATTGACGAGCCGCTTGAGATCGCCCAGAAGTACGGCAGCTATAACGAGTTCAACCACACCTCCGGCATCATATATACGCCAAACCCCGTCATCCTCACGGTCATGACGAAGAATACCGAGCGCGCCGAGGAGGTCATCGGCGAGGCAGCGAAGATGTTCGTGGAGTATACATATACTCTCGACGCCAAGCTTGAAAGCTATTCGGCGGAGAAGGCCGCCGCCGAGGAAAAAGCGGCCGCGGCAAAGGCCGAGGAGGAGCGCCTTGCCAAGGAGGCGGAGGAGCAGCGCGCCGCCGAGGAGGAGCGCCAGCGCGCCGCCAGGCAGGAGGAACAGCTTGCACAGCAGCAGCGCCAGCAGGAGGAGCAGCGCGCCGCCGAAACGCGCGGTAAGCTGAAAACAGCGGCGGTGATCGCGCTTGCGGCAGCGGCGGCTGTGGCAGTAATAATTGCCGCGGTCAAAAAGCGCGGCAGGGCAAAGGCCGGCCGGCGCGGCGGCTATTCGCCGCGGCACTGACGCGCGGCACATTCCGGCATTATATCAGGTGACAGCATGAAAAAAAGATTTATAAGTATTATGCTTGCCGCGTGCATGGCGCTTTCGCTGTGCGCCTGCGGCAGCGGCGGCACGACCTACGGCGTCAAGACGCTTCAGACGCTCGTCTCGCAGGATTATTCCATCGCTTTCAGAAATGACGACCCGGTCTATTTCTACGTGACCGCGGCCATAGAGACACTTGCCGGTGAGGGCAAGGTGGACGAGCTTGAGGCCAAGTGGTTCGGCGACAGGATAATCACCTTCAATAAGCGCGCCGAGGCGCTCAGTGAGCTTACGCCCCCCGCGGTGCAGGATCTCATCATCGGCATTGACGTGAACTCCTTCCCCATGGCGTATATCTCCGGCGACAGCTATTGGGGCTTCGACGTGGAGCTTGCACAGGCCGTGTGCGAAAGGCTCGGCTGGACGCTCAAGCTCCAGCCGATAGAGAAGGAGAACGTGTACGTGGAGCTGTCCTCCGGCAATATCGACTGCGCGTGGGGCGGCATCGCGCTCGACCCCGCCGAGGTGGAGGCCGGGGAGTACACCCAGTACGGCCCCTATGTGCATAACGATATAGTCATCGCCGCAAGGAACGGCTCCAGCGTGTGGAACAAGCTTCGCCTCGGCGGCAGGAACATGGCCATGTGCTCCACGCCGGAGGCCATGGCCGCGCTGGAAACTGACCCGAAGCTGAAAAAGCGCCTGGGGCAGATAACGCGCCTTGCCGGCGGCACGACGGAGTGCTTTGAATATCTCTACGCCGGTAAATGCGACACCGTCCTCACGGACAGCACGGCGCTGTATTATTTCAACTGCCACTGATGGCAGAATAAAACGCTCATTCTTGAAAGGCTTCCCGCACCGTGGAACTCCTTTTAAGGATGGGCTTTTTTGCGGCAATTACCGATTGATGTTTTTTGCGTTGTGTGTTATTATATTTAATTGAGATACTATCGGACAGGAGCACCGCTGGATATGAGGATGAGGAAAAGGCACAATCTTGAGCCGCGCATGGAAAAATGCGCCGGGTATATTATAAAGGACAGCACGGCGCACTGCGGCCGGTGGATGCAGGACTTTCCCGGCTATGAAAAGCTGTATGTAGAGCTTGGCTGCGGCAAGGGCCGCTTCACGGCGGACACCGCGGCGTCCATGCCGGACACGCTGTTTCTTGCAATAGAGAAGGTGCCGGACGCGATGATAATCGCAATGGAGCGCATCCGCGACAGGGAGCTTGAAAACGTCCGCTTCATCGACGGCGACGCCGCCGCGCTGACGGAGATGTTCGCCCCCGGCGAGGCGGACAGGATATACATAAACTTCTGCGACCCGTGGCCGAAAAGCCGCGACGCAAAGCTGCGCCTGACGGCGCCCGCGTTTCTGCGCCGGTATGCGGACGTGCTTCGCACCGGCGGGGAGATACACTTTAAAACTGACAACACCGCGCTTTTCGACTGGTCGGCGGAGCAGTTTACCGCCGAGGGCTGGCAGCTTTCAGAGGTCACGCACGACCTGCACGCCGCGGGCACCGTGGGCGTGATGACGGATTATGAGGCGAAGTTCTGCGCCGAGGGGATGAAGATAAACCGCCTCGTCGCGGCAAAGACGCCCGATACGCGCGACAGCTCCGCCGGGGCTGTGCCGCGCCTGCGCAACGCCTCGCTCAACGATTCCAGAGGCTATGAGGAAAGCCGCGCGGCGAATTCCGCCGGTGAGGATGAAAAATGAGGTTTATTTCATGGAACGTTAACGGCCTTCGCGCCGTCTTGAAAAAGGGCTTTGAGGACATATTCTGGAGCTTTGACGCGGACTTTTTCTGCATCCAGGAGACGAAGCTCCAGCAGGGACAGGTGGAGCTTGACCTGCCTGGCTATGAAAGCTACTGGTGCTATGCCGACAGGAAGGGCTATTCCGGCACGGCAGTATTCACAAAGCACACGCCGCTTTCTGTCAGCTATAACCTCGGCATTGAGCAGCACGACACCGAAGGGCGCGTGATAACGCTGGAGTATGAGGGCTTCTACCTCGTGTGCGTGTACACGCCGAACTCGCAGGACGGGCTGCGCCGCATCGACTACCGCATGAGCTGGGAGGACGATTTCCGCGCCCATCTCACGGCTCTGGATAAGATAAAGCCCGTCATCGTGTGCGGCGATATGAACGTCGCGCATGAGGAGATTGACCTGAAAAACCCAAAGACCAACGTCGGCAACCCCGGCTTTTCAGATCAGGAGCGCGAAAAGTTCACGCAGCTTCTCTCCGCCGGGTTCACGGACAGCTTCCGCTGTCTCTACCCCGACAAGCGCGACGCCTATTCATGGTGGAGCTACCGCGCCGCCGCGCGCGAGAGGAACGTCGGCTGGCGCATCGACTATTTCGTCGTGTCGGACAGGCTGCGCGACAAGATAAAGGACGCATATATTTTTCCCGAGGTGATGGGGTCTGACCATTGCCCGGTGGGATTGGACATGGCATGGTGAAAATAGGCGGCGTTGAAATAAACGGCCTTGTGACGCTTGCGCCGATGGCGGGCGTGTCGGACTTCGCGTTCAGGCGCATATGCCGCGAGCATGGCGCGGCGCTGACGACGACGGAAATGGTCAGCGCGCGTGCGCTCGTCTACAAGGACGAAAAGACAAAGGCGCTTTTGTATATCCCGCCGGATGAGCATCCGTGCGCGGCGCAGATATTCGGCCACGAGCCGGAGGTCATGGCGGAGGCCGCGCAGATGGCGCTTGAGATATCCGGCGCGGACATTCTTGATATAAACATGGGCTGCCCCGTGGGCAAGGTCGTCAAATCCGGAGACGGCTCCGCGCTGATGAAAACGCCGGAGCTTGCCGGGCATATTATTGAAAGCGTCTGCCGCGCGGTCGATAAGCCCGTCACGGTCAAGTTCCGCAAGGGCTGGGACGGGGGCAGCGTGAACGCGGTGGAGTTTGCGCGCATATGCGAGGCCGCCGGGGCGGCGGCGATCGCCGTGCACGGGCGCACGCGCGTGCAGATGTACTCCGGCCGCGCGGACTGGGATATAATACGCGAGGTCAAAAAGGCCGTGCGCATCCCCGTCACGGCAAACGGCGACATATTTACCGGCGATGACGCGGCGCACATCCTGCGCTATACCGGCTGTGACCTTGCGATGATCGGCCGGGGCAGCTTCGGCGACCCGTGGCTTTTTGAACAGGCGAACGCCGCCCTTGCGGGCCTGCCGCAGCCGGAGCTTCCGCCGCTGGCGGAGAGGATGGCCACTGGCGTGCGCCAGATAGAGCTGCTTGCCCGGCGCGCGGGGGAGCGCGCCGCGTGCCTTGAGGCGCGCCACCATCTGCCGTGGTATCTGCACGGCGTGCCGTATGCCGGCTATTACCGCAGCCAGCTCGTCCACGTGGAGACGCTTGAGGACGTGCACAGGCTCGCCGCGGAGATCAAACGTGACTTGAAATAACATATATAAATAAAAAACCTTCGGCAAAGGGGGCAAATCAGATGACCCGAGAACAGGAGGCCGCTGTTATTCAGGCCGTGCTTGACGGCGACGTGAATGCGTATGAGGCGCTTGTCAAGGAATACGAAAAAAACGTGTATAATCTTGCACTGCGCATGACCGGCAACAGCGAGGACGCGGCCGACATGGCGCAGGAGGCATTCATAAAGGCGTATAATTCCCTCACGGCCTTCCGCGGAGACAGCAAGTTTTCCGTCTGGCTTTACCGGATAGTGTCCAATGTCTGCCTCGATTTCCTGCGCAGCCGCAGCCGGAAGCAGACAGTCTCGCTTTCAACGGAGAACGACGACGGCGAGGAGGTCGAGCTGGACATTGCCGACGAGACGCATTCGCCCGAACAGCTTCTGGACAGAAGCCTCACCAGAGACGCCGTGCGGCGCGGCCTTGCCGCCCTGCCGCCGGACCACAGGGAGATACTTCTGCTGAGAGAAATACAGGGGTTGAGCTATGAGGAGATAGCGGATGTGCTCGGTCTGGAGGCCGGAACGGTGAAATCACGCATATTCAGGGCAAGAAAAAAATTGTGTTCGTTCCTTATAAAAGACGGGAACATTCCGGAGTTTGTCTCGTCGAGTAAAGAGAGAGGAGGTGATCTGTCATGAGCGGATGTGAATACTACCAGGAGCTTATCAGCCGTATGCTGGATGAGGACATCTCCAGAGACGAGCGTGCCGCCCTGGCGGAGCACCTTGGCACATGCCGCGAATGCGCGGCAATGTATCAGGCGTTTTCCGCGTTGTCAGACACCATTTCTTCCGGCATGGTCGATCCCCCGGAAGAGCTTACGGATAATATCATGGCGGAGCTCCGCCGCAGCGAGATAAGGCGGAAGAACCGCCGTATGCCGCGCCAGATGAAAAACCTCATCGCGGCGGCCGCCTGTGCGGCTGTCGTGATCGCCGCCGTCGGCGGCGCGGCCATCGTCGGCAATCACAGAAACGAAACCGCAGTCTATGAAAGCCGCACCAGCCGCATTTCCTCCGGCAATATTTCCACCGCGGGTGAGGAGAACGCTTCTGTCGAAGCGCCCGCCCCGGCCACGGAGGCTCCCGCCGCGGCGCAGTCCGTTCCGGATATGGCAGCGGCAGCCGCGGCCCCGGCACAGATCCCCGACAGCGAAAACTTCGGCTACGTGCCGGATAGTTCAGGCACCGCCGCATCCACGGCGGCCCCCGTACAGACGCCGGCCAGCCGCCCACAGTTCACTCCCGCGCCCGGCACTGTCGCAACGCCCGTTCCGACGTCGGCACCGACACCTGTGCCGACGCCCGTTCCCACAGTCGCACCGACGCCTGTTCCGACAGCGGCGCCCACTCCGGTTCCGACTGTTGAGCCCACGCCCGTTCCCACCGTTGAACCCACGGCGGAGCCTGCCGGCGATCTGCTGCAAAGCGCCGCGCCCGGCGTCACCGGGGAAGCCCCGGCGGATGAGCCCGCTTCCGGCGCAGACTTCGGCACGGAGGCCCCGGCGGTTGGCGAAGCGCCGCTCGGCGCGGCCGCCGCACCCGGTACGGCTCCGGATGAGCTTGTTCCGCCGGAGGGCGGCAGCAGCGCGGATGATATCGTGCGCCGCATCGATCTGCGCGCGATAGACACGGATGAGCTTGTCAAGGCGCTGCTCACACCGGACGATGACGAGCAGGAGCCCGCGGAGGATGCGCAGACGCAGGATGCACAGGCTGAGACCGCCCCGGCGGAGGCCGCGCCCAGCGCCGAACCTACCGCCATGCCCGACAGCGCCGCCGCCAAGGAAGCGGCGGAAAAGATCGTCACCGCGCCCGCGCCGCTGGATGAGCATTTGAAGGCCCTTCTTCCCGAGGGGATAGCGCCCGACAGGATAGACGTGATAAGCTATACCGCTACCGGCACCGATGATGGGGATAAGGAGACTGAGCTTCTTGTCTGCATCTGCGGGGATGGCGTGCTCGTGATTGCCCGCGATGAAAACGGCCTGCCCGTCAGCGCCATGCCGGAGCTTACGGCGGAGCAGTACGCCGCGCTCATAGCGCCGTATATTACCGCAGCGGAGGACGCGTGTATGCAGCAGGCGGAATCCTGAGACGATAGTCGCAATTTTTTAACAATTCGACCTTGAAACCTCTCCTATACTGTGATATACTTGCTATAATCGATATTGTGTGCGCGTATCCTGCGAAGCATATTGAAAAGCATTCATCGCATAAGGGAGAGGTTTTTCTTGAAAAACATTAAGGTTTCAAACAATGTTATCCGCCGTCTGCCGCGCTACCTGCGCAAGCTGGATGAGCTTATGGGCAACGGCGTCAGCCGTATATCGTCCTTTGAGCTTGGCCAGCAGCTTGGGCTCACGCCGTCTCAGATCCGGCAGGATTTCAGCTGCTTCGGCGAATTCGGCCAGCAGGGCTACGGCTATAATGTCTCTGCGCTGCATGACCAGATCGGCAGCATTCTCGGCGTTGACAGGGGCTATAATGCCATCCTCATCGGCGCGGGCAACATCGGCCATGCGCTGATGGACAACTTCTGCTTCAGAGATTGGGGCTTCAATCTCGTCGCCGCTTTCGATATTGACCCGGAGGTCGTCGGCACGGTGTTCAACGATGTGCCCATCCACGGCATGGAGGATCTTCAGGAGTATCTTGCGACCAATCGCGTCGATGTGGCCGTGCTCACGGTGCCCAAGGAGGCCGCCATTCCCGTCACCAACATGCTCACGGCGAACGGCATTGAGGCCATCTGGAACTTCACCAATGTTGACATCACTGCCCCGAACAGCTCTGTCATCGTGGAGAATGTCCACTTTTCCGACAGCCTGCTCTCGCTGAGCTATTACGTGTCTGAGCGTATCGACGAGAGGGCGGCGCGCGCTCTCCGCGCGGAAAAGGCGGACAAGCAGTAAGGCGCTGTGCGCATAAAGGTGTAAAAACGTATTCAAAGAGGGGATCGTTATCCCCTCTTTGTTGTGTATAGGTATGGTTTTAAGGAGCGGCTTATGAAGTTTGACGGAGTTATATTTGACCTTGACGGTACGCTGTGGGATTCCACGCAGAGCGTTGCCGAAAGCTGGCGCGCCACGCTCAGCGGGCGTTATAACGCCGCGCACCTTCCAAGCGTGGAGGATGTGAAGGGGATAATGGGCCTGCCGTTTGCAGAAATCGCCCGCAGGCTGTTCGCGGAATTCGGCGAGGCGCGCGAAGAGGTGTGCCGCGTGTGCATCGGGGAGGAAAACGACTATCTCCGCGCGCACGGCGCAAGGATATATGACGGCGTCGCCCGGATGCTTGAAAGCCTTTGCAAGAGCCGTCCGCTTTTCATCGTCAGCAACTGTCTGCCGGGCTATATAGAAAGCTTCCTTGACGTCTCCGGGCTGGGGGCGTGCTTCACTGCGTTTGAATGCGCCGGAAGCAACGGTCTCACCAAGGCCGGGAACATCCGGCTGATCGCACAGCGCTATGGCCTCAAAGTGCCCGTTTATGTCGGCGACACGGTGATGGACGAGGACAGCGCGGCACAGGCTGGCTGCGCGTTTATTCATGCGGGCTACGGCTTCGGCAGCGCGCGTGCGCCGCTTGCCGTGATAAACGCGCCGGGGGAGCTGCCCGGCCTTCTTTCCGGACTGGAGGCGCTTGAATGAATACGGACACCATTGCCGCCGTCGCCACGGGCGCGCAGGTCGCGGCCATCGGGATAATTCGCCTCTCCGGCCCCGACGCCATAAGCATTGCCGACAGGCTGTTCTTCCCCGCGCGCGGCGGGCGCATGTCGGAAAATGAGGACAGAAAGCTGGTCTACGGCAGACTGTGCACGCTTGACGGTGCGCTGCTCGACCTGTGCATGTGCACGATAAGCCGCGCCCCGCACAGCTATACGGGCGAAAACACGGCGGAGCTGCAATGCCACGGCTCTCCGGTCGTGCTGCGCACGGCGCTGGAGGAGATATTTTCCCTCGGCGCGCGTCAGGCAGGCCCCGGCGAATTCACAAAGCGCGCGTTCCTGTCCGGCCGGATGGAGCTGTCGTCGGCAGAAGCGGTGGCGGATATCATAGACGCCGAGACCGCCGAAAGCGCCAAAAACGCCGCGGGTCAGCTTTCGGGCGCGGTCTTTCGCCGCACGGAGGGCGTGTATTCGCTGCTTGCGGATATAAGCTCGCATTTCCACGCGGTGCTGGACTATCCGGATGAGGATATTGAGGACTTCCGCATGGCGCAGTATACATCTGACCTCACTGCGGCGAAGGACGACCTTGCCGCGCTGCTTGCAACGTTCAGCCGCGGCCGCCTCATGAACAGCGGCATTCCCGCGGCGATAGTCGGCCGCCCGAACGCGGGCAAAAGCTCGCTTCTGAACGCTCTTCTGGGTTATGAACGCGCGATAGTGACGGACGTTCCCGGCACAACGCGCGACACTATTGAAGAGAAGCTGCGCATCGGCGGCGTTCTGCTGCGCCTGACGGATACCGCCGGTATCCGCGATACCGGCGACGCGGTGGAGCGCCTCGGAGTGGAGCGCAGCCTCCGTGCGATGGAGGCGGCGGAGCTTGTCTTTGCCGTTGTTGACGGCAGCCGCCCCGTAGATGATGAGGATATGCGCATAATCCACGCCGCGGAGCGCGCACCCCATGCGCTGCTCGTCGTTTCAAAGCGCGATATTGCGCAGGGGGAGGTCTCAGTGGATGCCGCTATGCCGCGCGTATACGTCAGCGCGCTCACCGGCGAGGGGCTTGATGAGCTTCAGGCCGCCGTCAGGGATATGTTCCCGCTTCCGGCCGTACCTGCCGGGGAGATACTTACGAATGCCCGTCAGGCGGACGCGGTGTCGCGCGCGCTGGACTATATCACGACCGCGCTGGACGCGATGAACGTTGGTGCGACGCCCGATATCGTGCTCACGGAGGCGGAGGGGGCCATGCAGGCCCTCGGCGAGCTGTCCGGCCGCAGCGTCCGCGAGGATGTGACCGACCGCATATTCAGCCGCTTCTGCGTGGGGAAATAGCGCGCATGTGTCCGCGCATGACAGCCGCAGAAACAGACATTAAAATGCTTGACAATTGCTGCATCGTGTGATAACATATGAAAGCTTGATGCAGAAGTACCCAAGAGGCCGAAGGGGCTCCCCTGCTAAGGGAGTAGGTGTCTAAAAAGCACGCGAGGGTTCAAATCCCTCCTTCTGCGCCAAATATACCGGGAATTGATATGTTTCATATCAATTCCCGGCTTTTTTTATTCTTTTGTACGCAGTTTCGCCTTTTTCTTTTCGCCCGTTATCGCGTTTTTTGCATGGCTGAGTATAGCCGAAAACCGCTGTGTATATTTGCGTAGTTCACACGGTAGTATACAAATGGACTGATTTTCCCGCGTCAAACCTGCTTGAGCACGTTGACAGCGTCGTGCGCGGTGGTCATGTCGGGGTGAATATAGCGTTGCGTCGTTGTAAATTTCGTGTGGCGCATGACTTTTTGGATTATAGACGGCGCTGTTTTTGCGAGGGCGAGAGCCGTCGCAGTTGTATGACGGCAGGAATACGGCGGCAAATCGCGCACTCCGGCGCGGCTCAATGCCGCGTGGTATTCATAATAAAAATTATCTTTGTTCATGCCGACGATATAGCCGCTTTTGCTCGTGACATTTGAGAGAATATCGGACACGAGAGGCGAGAGCCAATCGGGATATACAAGGGGCGTTTCCTTGCGCTTTTTCGTTTTCAAGCCACAGCCGATGATTTCACAGGTATCTGTACGTATCATTTCTTTGGTGCAGCGCAGAAGCTCACCCGGCATCATGCCGCTGTAAATCATCAGAAGCGGGAACGCAACAAATTTATCCCCCTTGTCATACGCAGTCCACAGCTTTGTTATTTCGTCCTCCGTGAAAGGCTGCTGTTCTTTTTCGTCGAGCGGCGGCAACTCTATAAATTGCGCGAGGTTAGAACGCGCGTAGCCTTCTGCATACGCGCGTTTATAAAGGTGCGACGCAAGGGTTTTCATGTCACGTGCCGGATAATACGTCTCGGTCTGGTCGTCAACACACGCTTGCAGCTGATTGATGGTTATCGCGCAGATCGGCTCGTCCTTGAGGCTTGCCCATCGCTCCCACGCGATTTTCAAGGCGCATTGCTTCGATTTCGAGAGCTTCAGCAGCGACGTTTCCGACCACGTATCATAATATGTCTGGAAAGTCGGCGTATATTTCGGCTTTTCTTTTTTGTCCACGGGATTTGCGGCATACGCAAGGGCGGCAGTCTGCGTCGGAAATCCGCCAAGAGTTTTTCTGACTTGCTTTGCTTTGTCGCCGTCAAGCCGTGTTTCGACCGTCCAGACGGCCGTCCACGTTTTCCCGCGTCTTATCGCCGTTCCCTGCCGGTTGCCGCGCTTACGCCGCTTACGCTCGACGGATTGTTTTGCGCCGCAGTAAAGGCAGTACGCGCTTATATCCGGGATCTCTTTCTTGCATTTTCGGCATTGCATAATATCACCCTATAACAACGCCCCCGGTGCACACCGAGGGCGAATTTTTATTTGCTGAACAAAAACCGCAAGGCGTAGCCGATGGCGGCAAGCGCCGCAATAACAAGCAGCACAAGGAAAACGAAGAACACGGATACTCCCACCGAACGAAAAAGACCGGTATTGAGAATATGAGCATCCAAAACCATATAGCCTATAACCACCAAGAGCAAAAGCACCGATACAGATGTGAGAGCGCCGGCAATAATACGGGCGGTTTCAAGCCGCTTGCCCTTTTGCTCATCAACGACGGTGAGCCGGGTGTTGTCGATTTCCAACTCATGAATGCGTTGTAACTGCCCCTCTGGACTGGCAACGGGCTTCTCAAGCCCGAACAGCTCATCCAGCGACAGACCAAGCACCTTGCACAGCGCGGCGGCGTAGTACAGCAAGGGATTGACCTGTTTCCCGGCGCTGATATTGTTCACCGCTGATTTCGGTAGGCCGGATTCGTCGATCAGCCTTTGCAGAGTGTAACCTTTACTATCCTTTGCCTCACGTATTCGACCTTGAAAAGCGTCACAATACGGCTGCAATTCTTGAATAGCAGCCACTTTTTACATCTCCTCGAAATTTTTTTACAAAATATAGAGCTGTTTTAACGACTTAGCCGTATAGATATTTTGCGCTGGGTCTGCTACTATAAAAGCGTAGCAGATAGTCGGTTTACAAGGTATCTGTTACAGCCCCGGCAGAGGTTGCCGCCAATGCCGGGGCACTTGCATTAAGTCAAATCAATAGCGGCAGTTGCGCTCGCGGCAGTTTCCCATTTATTAGAGAAAATGCAAGCAGACACGTCAACAGTCTTTTTACCATGACATTACCCCTTTTCATTTGTTATTAAAATAAAATAAACGGCTTTCTGTGACCGCCTTTATAGTCCGGCTCTGGATCAACAAGCTCGACATATACAGGTTTCTCAGGCAACGGAATACCAGCCTGCTTGATAGCATCTATCAAAGCGGCGTATTCATCGCCATCTGCCGCAGCTATGCGGTTAAAGGCGGCACGGCTTTTTGGCAAAAGCTCTGGTAGAAAATTTTTTAGCCGATAATAGATGCGCGTGTTATACCGAGATACGAGCGGCTGCATGATTTTGTCTTTCCATTTTTCGTGATTAGCCTTGTCCTGCTCCGTTCTATCATCAACAAACGGTCGCCAACTTACAGAGACAGCACTAACGTTTTCCCCACGATATGGAAGCGTGTCAAGTTCCTTGTCGCCCCAATATCTGAATGTGCCGGAAAGAAAACAAACATCTTGCGGTTGCTTCATAAAATCAGGCAGTGCTGGAAAACGCCTGTCTTTCCCGGAAATACTGTAAACGCGACATTGATATTTTGCTGTTGCGGCGCTCTGACTACCAGCCCATGACGTGTACACAAGGTCGTTGTTACGGTCACGGCAGTCAGACATAACTCGCTCAAAAACTGTGTCTTTAAGTTTTGGAACGTTATCTTCTATCCACCGTTCCCATTCAGCGGCTTTAGACAGCTTTCCGAGTTCTTCATGCCAATCGACGATCTTATAATAGCTTTCTCTGCTATGCCCGATTGGAGAATATAACATTATTTGCGTTGATTTTGCGAGACAAGCGAGAGCAAGAGAATATTTTTCCTGCTTCCATAAAAAGCTTGCGTGCATACGCAAGACATATTCAAGATATAAGACAGGACTTTCAATAGAGGCCGTGCACATCTTTCCAAAGTCAGGGACGGGGATAGAGTAGATAGACTTTACATCTGTAAGGTCGTACATTTTTCCGTCAGATACAATCCGCTCTGCGTCGTTTATAAGGCCGCGATCTTCATATAGCGATGTTGGCGGTGGCGGAACAAGCTTTTTTACGCGCCCGTATTGGAAATGCGGTATATATTCCATACATATCACCTCCTTGCTGTCATACATTTATGAACAAACTGTGTCTATGGCCAATATTACCATTTCCGAATGTCAAAATCAATAGAAACCTGTCGAAAATAATAATTAAGGAGGGAAAGTTTTGGAAAGGGAACGAGAAATAGAGAAAATACTTAGACTTCTACGGCTTATGGACGTAAAAACGCTTCATAAACTGTACATCACAGCGTTGAATATGCTGTGAAATATGAAACGCCGCCGCCCGGTACGGATTACTCCGTATCGGGCTTTTTTATTCGGGCAATGAGACTGTCACTGTCGCATACGGAAGCGAAGACTACTTCACACATCAGAAAGAAAAATCAATACAGGGCCGCGCGCCCGACGGCAGCACGTTTGCAATAGACGCGGCCGTCACAGGCGTATACAGCACGGCAGATCTGATGGCGCGCAGCCCGGTCGTTCCCGGCAGTCCGTATTTCATGATGACCTACGATATGGCAAAGAAACTGACGGGCATAACGGAACAAACCGGCGTTCTGGCGATCAGCGCCGCGCCCGGCAAATTTGACGAGGTCCTCGGCGCGGTGAAGGAGCTTGCAGCGCAAAACGGCAAAATACTGGTCGATACGATAGAGCAGACGGTCAAAAACATCCGCTACCGGTACAGCGCGCCGATAAAGGCGCTGTACATGGCGGCGGGGATACTCTTCACCTTCGGCAGCATCAGCCTTATGAACCTGCTGATGGTCGATTTTCAGAACAGAAAGCGGGAGTTCGGCCTGCTGGAGGCCGCCGGCGCGACGCGAAAGCAGCTGACAGCCATGCTGCGCCGGGAGATAGGCGTTTACCTCGGCGGCTCACTGGCGGTGTCGCTCGTGCTGGGAGCTGCCGTCAGCTTTGCCGCCTGTTACCGGCTGGACGCGATGAACCACTGCATCACGCTGAAGCTGCCGTGGCCGTTTCTCGCGGCGCTCATTGCCGCGATGACAGTCATCTACTTAATATTCACGGCCTATGCCGGGGCCGAATTGAAGAAAACGGGCATACTTTCCGCCATACGCGAAGAATAAAAAAACAGCGGAACGGCGCTTTTTGCCGTTCCGCTGCTGTAGGAGGGAAAGTTATTCCTGCTTCGCGCCGTAGTACGCGTTGAGGTACATCTGGCGTATCTCGCTGACCATGGGATAGCGCGGATTCGCGCCGGTGCACTGGTCATCAAAGGCGTTGATGCTCATCTCGTCAAGAGTGGAGAGGAACTCCTGCTCGTCGGGGATGTAATCCCTGATGGTGGGCTTGATGCCGACGGAGGCCTTGAGACCGTCTATCGCGGCGATGAGGTTTTCAAGCTTCTCCTCGGGTGTGCTGCCGCCGAGGTGCAGGGCGTCTGCCACCTGCGCATAGCGCTCAAGCGTGTGCGGATGGTCGTACTGCGGGAAGGTGCCCATGCGCACGGGCGCCGTGGCGGCGTTGAAGCGCAATACCTCGTCGATGAGCAGCGCGTTTGCGACGCCGTGCTGGACATGGTGGAACGCGCCGAGCTTGTGCGCCATGGAGTGGCACACGCCGAGGAAGGCGTTGGCAAAGGCCATACCGGCCATCGTGGCGGCGTTCGCCATCTTCTCGCGCGCTTCCATATCGGTCTGCCCGTCCTTATACGCCCGCGGCAGGTATTCAAAGATTATCCGCAGCGCGCCTATGGCAAGGCTGTCGGTGTAGTCCGTCGCCATCATGGAGGCGTAGGCCTCAAGCGCGTGGGTCACGGCGTCTATACCGGAGGATGCGGTGAGGCCCTTGGGCGCGCTGACGTGCAGGTCGGGATCGACTATCGCCATCTTCGGCATCAGCTCATAGTCGGCGAGCGGGTACTTTATGCCGTTGCGCTCGTCTGTGATGACCGCGAACGGCGTGACCTCCGAGCCCGTGCCCGCGGTGGTGGGGATGGCGATGAAGCTGGCCTTCTCGCCCATGCGGGGGAAGGTGAATATGCGCTTGCGTATGTCGGTGAAGCGCATTGCCATGTCGGCAAAGTCGGCCTCCGGGTGCTCATACAGCACCCACATGATCTTTCCTGCGTCCATTGCGGAGCCGCCGCCCACGGCGATGATGCAGTCGGGCTGGAAGGCCTGCATCTGAGCCGCGCCCTCGCGCGCACAGGCAAGCGTCGGGTCGGGCGTCACGCCGAAGAAGGTGCTGAAGGTTATGCCCATCTCCTCAAGCTTGACGGTTATCGGCTTGAGCGCACCGCTGGTAAAGGTGTGGTGCCCGGTGACGATGAACACGCGCTTTTTGTGGTAGACCGTGCGCAGCTCGTCAAGCGCGACGGGCAGACAGCCCTTCTTTATATAGACCTTTTCGGGCGCACGGAACCAAAGCATGTTCTCTCTCCTCTCGGCGATGGTCTTTATATTGATAAGCTGCTTTATCGTCACGTTCTCGCTGACCGCGTTGCCGCCCCATGAGCCGCAGCCGAGCGTCAGCGACGGAGAGAGCATGAAGTTGTATATGTCGCCCAGACCGCCCTGCGCGGCGGGCGTGTTTACAAGGATGCGGCAGGTCTTCATGTGGCCTGCGAATTTGTCCAGCCGCTTCTGCGCCGTCGCGGTGTTGAGATAGATGCTGGAGGTGTGCCCCTTGCCGCCGAGGGCGATTAGCGCCTCTGCCTTGGCCACGGCGTCGTCGAAGCTGTTGGCGCGGTACATGCCCAGAACGGGGGAGAGCTTTTCGTGTGCAAAGGGCTCCGAAAGGTCGATGGCGTCCGCCTCGCCGATGAGTATCTTCGTGTGCTGCGGCACATCTACACCGGCCAGCGCCGCGATATACGGCGCGGGCTTGCCGACTATCCCCGCGTTGACAGAGCCGTCAACGATAACGGTGCCGCCGACCTTTTCCTTCTCTTCCGGGCTGAGGAACCAGCAGCCGCGCTTTATGAACTCCGCCTTGACGGCGTCATATATGCTGTCCGGCACGATGACGGCCTGCTCCGAGGCGCAGATCATGCCGTTGTCGAACACCTTTGAGTGCACTATCGAGTTGACGGCGAGGATGATGTCCGCGCTCTCGTCGATCACGGCGGGGGTGTTGCCCGCGCCGACGCCGACCGCGGGCGTGCCGGAGGAGTACGCCGCCTTGACCATGTTCGGCCCGCCGGTCGCAAGGATTAGGTCTGACTGCTCCATAAGGTGCCTTGTCATGTCGCGCGCGGGCGCGTCTATCCAGCCGATGATGCCCTCGGGCGCCCCGGCCTCGACGGCGGCCTCAAGCACTATCTTCGCCGCGGCGATGGTGGAGCGCTTCGCCCTGTGGTGCGGGCTTATTATGATGCCATTGCGTGTTTTCAGGGCGAGCAGGCATTTGAATATCGCGGTGGAGGTGGGGTTCGTCGTCGGGATAATGGCGCAGATGAGGCCGATCGGCTCGGCGATTTTGGTGAAGCCGTACTGCTTATCCTGCTCGATAACGCCGCAGGTCTTGCTGTCGCGGTAGGCGTTGTATATATACTCGCTGGCGTAGTTGTTTTTTATCACCTTGTCTTCCATCAGGCCCATGCCGGTCTCCTCGACCGCAAGCCGGGCGAGGGGTATCTTCTGCATGTTGGCCGCCGTCGCCGCGGCGAAAAAGATCTTATCGACCTGCTCCTGGGTGAAGGTCGCGTATGTCTCCTGCGCCGCCCGTACGCGGGCGATAGCCTCCTTGAGACTGTCAAGGCTGTCAACGGTTTCATAACGCTTATTGTCCATGTCTACCTCCGTGCAGTTCGCCGCCGGTCTGCACCGGCAACTTTGTTTATTTTTTAACTTGCAAGACGGAGTATACACTAAAGCAAGAAAATTGTCAACTATTTAACGCTAAAAATTTAACTAAATATCGCGGCAAAACAGGTGTCGATTTTCGTGCTTTTGTGTGTATTTTCACGATGACTGTTGACAACCTACCGTTCGGTAGTTATAATAATGGCGTAGTTTTTTCGGCGGGAGGCTGGCAGACACATGGAAAAGGGCAAAACCAGACAGGAAATATTGAACACGGCGCTGGAGCTGTTCTCGGTGCAGGGGTATGAGGCCACGTCTGTCTCTCAGATCGCCGACGCCGTTGGCATCCGCAAGGCGTCGCTGTACAGCCATTTCACAAGCAAGCAGGAGATACTTGACGCGCTGATACAGGCGACCATGGCGCAGTATGAAGCGCATTCCATCTTTGCGCGCGCGGACTGGGATGATCCGGAGTTTACGAAGGACAAGCTCGGTATGACGCCCGACGCGGCAGTGGGGATGATGCTGGCGCATGTGCGCTGCATCCTGCACGATGCGCAGATAAGCAAGGCGCGGCGGATGCTGACGATCGAGCAGTTTCAGAATCCGAAGCTCAAAGCCCTGCAAACGAAGCAGAGCTATTCGGACGTGCTGAGCTATTTCACCGGCCTTGTCCGCTTCCTGATCCGGCAGGGCCGCCTGACCGGCGGCGACGCGGAGGCTATGGCGGCGCAGCTGTGCTTTCCGGTCTCCGTGTGGATAAACCTCTGCGACAGGGAGCCGGAGCGTGAGGCCGAGGCCATGGCGCTGATAGAGCGCCACATCCGGCAGTATTTCGCGCTTTACGGGGCGCGCGGACAGAATGAGGACGGCGGAGGGCACGCGGATGAGTGAACGGCCGGAGCTGTGCGCGGGGCTGGATGCGGACACCTTTCGCAGCTATTACTATTTGAAGGAAGAACTGATCCGCTTCTGCCGGGATAATGGCCTGCCCGTTTCCGGCGGGAAGCCGGAGCTTACGGAAAGGATAGCGTGCTTTCTGGATACGGGAAGCGCGCCGAAGGCCAGACCGCGTAAAAAAGCGGCGGCCAGAGTTGGAATAATTGACGAGGACACGGTTATAGAGCCGGATATCGTATTTTCCGAAAAGCACAGGGCGTTTTTCACGGAGAAGACCGGCAGGGGATTTTCCTTCAATGTTCCGTTCCAGCGGTGGCTCAAAGACAACGCCGGGAAGACCTATGGCGACGCGGTAAACGCGTACTACTGCATATTAGAAGAAAAGAAAACGCGGAAAACGGAAATAGGCAGACAGTTTGAGTACAATACGTACATCCGCGATTTCTTCGCGGACAACCGGGGGAAAACCCTGCATGACGCTATTAAGTGCTGGAAATACAAAAAAGGCCTGCGCGGGCATAACCGCTATGAGCGCTCCGACCTCGCCGCACTTGGCGAGGAGCCTACCCCCCAATCGACAAAATTTTAGAATGCAGAAAAATCGAAACGAACCTGAGCTATATTGAATTTCCGGGAGGGTGAAGCCATGCCGATGTGGGATCCGTGGCGCGGATGCAGAAGATGCAGCGAGGGCTGTCTGCATTGCTATATCCATAAGGGCGACGCGAAGCGCGGCGTCGATACAGGGAACATCGTCAAAACGAAGGACTTTTATAAGCCGGTGGAGAGACTGAAAAACGGCGGCTATAAAATGAAGCCGGGGCTTGTATACCTCGGCTTTTCGACGGATTTTCTTATTGAGGAGGCCGACGCGTGGCGCGGCGAGTGCTGGCGGATGATAAAGGAACGCGCGGACTGCACTTTTCTCTTCCTGACGAAGCGTATAGAGCGCTTCGCGGCGTGCATCCCGGCAGATTGGGCGGACGGATATGATAATGTCGTCGTGTGCTGCACCATAGAGAACCAGCAGAACACGGATAAAAAGCTGCCGGTTTTCGGCGCGCTTCCCATCAGGCACAGGTGCATCACCGCGCAGCCGCTCATCGGCCCTGTTGATATGGCGGCCTATCTGGACGACGTGGAGCTGGTCGTCGTCGGCGGCGAGTCGGACAAGGACGCGCGGCCGCTTGATTATGACTGGGTGCTCGACATCCGTGAACAATGCGTCCGGAAGCGTGTCGATTTCGAGTTCCGCCAGTGCGGAACGCATTTCATCAAGGACGGCAGACAGTATAAGCTTCAGACGAAAGACCTGTGCCGGCAGGCGCGCCTCGCCGGCATCAATTGTACATTTAGGTATCTCATACTATTCTCTAATAAAAAGTAGACAGTTTGGTGAAACTATGCTAAA
>OLOV01000567.1_pt1 | contig 32514 bp, 32 predicted proteins | sample 1672931 | NCBI WGS metagenome assembly OLOV01 (sample SAMEA3136738, study PRJEB25190) | human gut metagenome | biome: human gut; feature: human-associated habitat; material: faeces | place: Austria | collected 2013 | reverse complement strand
TCATTTTAATGTTTCCAGACTTTTCCGGTTCATTAAAAATAAAAGAATATGTTTAAAAAACAAAATTATGAATGATTGATTTTAAGTATTTGTTAATATTAGAAAAGGAGAAATTAACATGACAAACCAGGAAAGAGTTGAAAAAGCGCGTAAAGCTTTAGCTCAGATTGAAAACTACACTCAGGAACAGATTGACAAGCTAGTATACGAAAGTGCGAAAATCATCTACAAGAACGCAGAACCGCTAGCTGAAATGGCAGTAAAAGAAACAGGCCTCGGAAGCGTACAGGACAAGATCGCAAAGAACACTGACACTCCTACAGCTTTCTGGGATTACTTAAAAGATAAGAAATCAGTTGGAATCATCAACGAAGATCCTAAATTAGGACTTATTGAAATAGCTCACCCTGTTGGCGTTATCGCTGGTATCACTCCTGCAACTAACCCTACAGTAACTCCTTTAGGAAACGTTATGCACGCACTTAAAGGCAAGAACGCTATCATCTTCTGCCCTGCACCAAGAGCAAAGAAGACTTCAACAGAAACAGTTAACTTAATCAGACAGGCTATCGAAGCTTGCGGAGCTCCTGCAGACCTCGTTCAGATTATCGAAGAACCTACAATCGACCTTTCAGCTGACTTAATGGCTGCCTGCGACCTTATCGTTGCAACTGGTTCATCCGGATTAACAAAGGCTGCTTATGAATCAGGTACTCCTGCATACGGCGTTGGTCCTGGAAACCCTCCAGCAATCCTTGATGACGACTTCGACTTAAACGAAGCTGCAAAATTATCAGTAGTAGCTATCGCAAGTGACAACGGTATCCTTTGCGACGGCGACAACCTTCTTCTGTACCCTGCAAAGAAAGAAGCTGACTTCTTCGCAGAATTAAAGAAAGAAGGCGTTGCAGTATTTGAAGATGCTGCTGACATCGCTAAATTCCGTGAAGTATTATTCATCGACGGAAAAGCAAACCCTGGTTTAGTTGGTAAAGACACTGACGTAATCGCAGACGCTGCTGGAATCAACCTTCCAAAGGGAACTAAGGTTATCGGATTAAAGCTTGACCAGGTTGGTAAGGCTGACGTTCTTAACAAGGAAATCATGGGACCTGTAGTAGTTCTTAAGAACTATGACAAGTTTGAAGATGCTGTTGATCTTGCAATCAAGAACATGGAAGAATCAGGCGGAATCGGCCACACTGCTGGTATATTCTCAAACAACGAAGACCACATCAAGTACTTCGCAGAAAGAATTCCTGTAGCTCGTGTACTTATCAACCAGCCTACACCAGACGCTTGGGGACCATCAACAAACAACTTATCACCAGCTGTATCAGAAGGATGCGGAAGCTGGGGTAACAACATCCTTGCTGGAAACGTTGACTACATCCACCTTATCAACGTATCAAAGGCTGTATATCCTCTGGATATCGAATTACCAGATCCTAAGAAGCTTTTTGCTGACTAATAGATTACAGGTAATATAGATAATTACAGTAATATATAATATGGACTATACAATGAAAATGTAGAGTTTCTGCATTTTCATTGTTTTAATTAGTTAAGAATTCAATGCACAGGGGATTGCATTTATTGGACAATCTTGTGCTTGTATTCAATATTCTTTTTATCTTTTATTTTTTTGTACTTGACTATACAGGGAATAGTAGATAATATAGATAATTAGGAAACGATTAATACTTAGGAGGAAAATGATGGATTTCAAATTATCAAAGACACATTTGCTTCAGCAGGAAATGTATCGCAGATTTGCAGAAAACGAAGTTAAACCATTAGCAGAAGAAATGGATGAAACAGAAGTTTATAATCTTGAGCTTCTTGCAAAGATGCACAAATATGGACTTATGGGTATACCTTATTCAAAGGAATACGGCGGAGTTGGCGGAGATTACTTAAGCTATGCATTATGCATGGAAGAAGTATCAAAAGTAGACGGAAGTACAGGAATCACAATTTCAGTACACACTTCACTTTGCTGCTCATGCATCGATTCATTCGGTACTGAAGAACAGAAACAGAAATACTTAAGACCGTTAATCGACGGTTCAAAGACAGGTTGCTACGGCTTAACAGAGCCAAACGCAGGTTCAGACGCAGCAGGACAGCAGACACAGGCTGTTTATGATGAAGCAACTGACGAATATATCATCAACGGTGGTAAGATCTTCACAACAAACTCAGGTTTTGCAGATACTTGCATCGTATTCGCATTAACAGACAAGAAATTAGGAACTAAAGGTATCTCAGCATTTATCGTTGACTTACACTCACCAGGAGTAACAGTAAGCGAAAACATCAAGAGAATGGGTATCAGAGCAGCATCAAACTGTGAAGTATCATATGAAAACGTAAGAGTACCTGCAGCTAACAGACTTGGCAAAGAAGGACAGGGCTTCAAGATCGCAATGAAGGCTCTTGACGGCGGACGTATCGGTATCGCTGCACAGGCAGTTGGTCTTGCACAGGGTGCATTAAACGAAGCTATGGCTTACGTAAAAGAAAGAAAGCAGTTCGGAAGACCTATTTCAGCATTCCAGACAACTCAGTTCAAGCTTGCAGATATGCAGACTAAGATTGACGCAGCAAGACTTCTTACTTGGAGAGCAGCTTGCGTTAAGGATGCCGGCGAAAACTACGGACCAGCTGCAGCAATGGCAAAATTATTTGCATCAGATGTAGCTAACCAGGTATGCAGAGAAGCTGTTCAGTTAATGGGCGGATACGGATACTGCAGAGAATATCCGGTAGAAAGAGCATTAAGAGACGCTAAGATCACAGAAATCTATGAAGGAACATCAGAAGTAATGAAGATGGTAATTTCAGGATCAATGAAAGTAAAGTAGTAGTGTGAAAGGAGATTATACAAAATGAAAATAGTAGTATGCATAAAGCAGGTTCCGGACACAAACGAAGTAAAACTGGATCCTAAAACAAATAGATTAATCAGAGACGGTGTACCTAGCATCATCAACCACGATGACAAATCAGGTATCGAAGCTGCACTTCAGTTAAGAGAAAAAGTTGGCGGTACTGTAACAGTAGTTTGCATGGGACCTCCACAGGCTGACGTAGCATTAAGAGAAGCACTGGCAATGGGTTGCGACGATGCATATCTGTTATCAGCAAGAGAATTCGGCGGATCAGATACATGCGCAACAGCAATTATCATTTCAACAGCACTCAAGAAGATTGGATATGACCTTGTAATCACAGGCAGACAGGCTATCGACGGAGATACTGCACAGGTAGGACCGCAGATTGCAGAAAACCTTGGAATTCCACAGGTATCATATGCAGAAGAAGTAGATATCGCAGGTGACGTAGTAACAGTTAAAAGACAGTACGAAGACAGATATCATCTTATCGATGTTAAACTTCCATGCCTGTTAACAGCTCTTCAGGAATTAGCAGAGCCAAGATACATGCATGCAGGAGGAATCATCGACGCTTACGAAAAAGAAGTTAAAGTATTAGGCTTTGATGACTTAAAAGACGACTTAAACCCAGATTTCATCGGATTAAACGGATCTCCGACAAAGGTTGTAACATCATTTGGTAAAATGGCTAAGGGTGCTGGAACTAAGCTTGAGGTTGGCGCAGATGAAGCAGTTGCTGCTATCATCGCAAAGATGGAAGAAAGACACATAATTTAATGGGGAAGGAGTTTTGTTAAAATGAGCAAAGATTTATATGTAATCGCGGAACAGAGAGATGGCGAAATCGCTAAAGTCACTCTTGAACTGCTTGGCGAAGCAACAATATTAGCTGCAGACCTTGGAGAAAAAGTGTATGCAGTTTTACTGGGAGACCAGATAAAGGATAAGGCTCAGTCCCTGATCGAAGCAGGTGCTGACGGAGTAATCGTAATTGAAGATCCAATGCTTAAAGAATATGTAACAGAACCATATGCTAAAGCATTAACAGCTATGATTAAGAAATATGATCCTAACATCGTATTATTCGGAGCTACATCAATCGGTAGAGATATCGCACCAAGAGTAGCAGCAAGAGTACACACAGGATTAACAGCTGACTGTACACACCTTGACATCGACATGAACAAGTACTTCGAATTCTTAAAGGCTACATCAACAGCTGATACAGATTCAATCGAAAAGAAGCTTGGAATGGACGATGTAACATTAAAGATGACAAGACCTGCATTCGGCGGAAACGTAATGGCAACAATCAGATGTGCTGACTACAGACCGCAGATGGCAACAGTAAGACCTGGAGTAATGAAGAAAATCGCTCCACAGACTGGCAAGCAGGGAACAGTAGAAGAATTCAAGGTAGAATTCACAGATGCTGATATGAACGTAACTATCAAGGAAGTAATCAAGCAGACTCACAAGGCTGTAGATATTACAGACACAAAAGTTCTCGTATCAGGCGGAAGAGGAATCGGATCAGCTGATTTCTACAAGGAATTACAGAAGGTTGCTGACTTACTTGGCGGAGAAATCTCATCATCAAGAGCAAACGTTGATGCCGGCTGGATTGAAAAGTCAAGACAGGTTGGACAGACTGGTAAGACAGTAAGACCTGAGCTTTACATGGCTTGCGGTATTTCAGGAGCAATCCAGCACATCGCAGGTATGGAAAACTCAGAATGCGTAATCGCTATCAACAAGAACGATACAGCAGCTATCTTTGATGTATCAGACCTTGGAATCGTTGGCGACGTTAAGGTTATCATACCTAAACTTATTGACGCTCTTACAAAGTACAAAGCAGCTCAGTAAATCTAAAAAGCTATTCATCTGTCACAGAAATGTGACAGATGTTTTTATGTGATAAAAACAATATAGGAGGAACAATGGGCAGATATCTTAATGTCGGAATACTGCAGAGTGAATCTAAGGACAGCAGCTTCGATGAGAGCCTGAAGAGAATAGAAGAAAGCGTAAACAATCTGATGACAGGTATGAACAGGCCTGATATCATCGTAGGACCCGAAATGAATATAGGGCTGAGATGGAAGGGCGAAAGATCGGGCGATACAATTCCGGGCCGTGTTACAGACATACTCGGCGAGCTTGCAAAAAAGCACGGAATATATCTCATGGTCGGAAGTATGCTTGAGGTTCAGAGATTTGAGGACGGCACCAAAAAACTGTATAACTCCGTCCCTATTTTCAATCCGCAGGGTGAGCTTATCAGGGTATACAGAAAAATGTGTCCGTATACACCGGTAGAGGGAAACTTCACACCGGGAACTGAATATGTGACCTTTGAAATCAAAGAAAAAAAGACAGTCATAGGAGTGCTTAACTGCCATGACTGGTGCTTCCCTGAAATATCAAGAAACCTTGCTCTTATGGGAGCGGAGGTGCTGATAAGGCCTGCAATAGACCCTGAGGGTCTTTACAGCGTATGCAAGTCGATACCGTATACAAGGGCCTTTGAAAATCAGGCATATTTCATTTCAGTAAATATGGCGGGAGCATGGCTTGACGGATATGCCTATGGACATTCGGTTATTGCGGGGCCTGACGGAACCTGCATATATGAGGCAGGCAGCAGTCCTACGGCGCTTACGGTTTCACTTGACCTTAACAAAATCTCAGATTCAAGAAGATATGGTACGTGCCTTACAGAGCAGCTTATGAGACAGTACAAGCTGTTTAATTTCCCTATGCCGTACGCAGGACATGTGGGTGACGCACCGCTTTACAATTCACTTCCAGATGCGGATATGACACTTGAGCAGCGCGAGGCGCGAATGAAAGAAGAATTAGAATAATTTACATAGAAAATCAGCTTTTTACGGGCTGATTTTTTGTGATTAAGAAAGAAAAGTAAAAGTATTATGTATACATTACGAAAACTGTCAGAATGTCTTTACTTTTTGTACCTAAATGGTATAATCAAATCGAATCAAATAAATTTTTAACAAATGATACTGGTTACATTTATTTTTAAAAATATGGTATCAGGCAATGTTCCGGCAGGCTGCAGAGGATGTATTCAGTTACTCAGGCGCAGCGGACAAGCCCCCTGAAACAGTGCAAATTGAATTGCTTCAGGGAATCGGGACATCGGTATATATTATTTCTGACAGGGAATAATAGAGTGTTGTATAAGTAACCGCAAGTTGTCTGATATATACAAATGTTATGAAAATTAAGATATTTTTTTAACAATTTCATTACTTAGTTTTAAATTTTATTAACATATATTTAAGAGAGGTGGAGAATATGGATTTTTCGTTAACTAGAGAACAGAAAATGCTTAAAAAGTTAGCGGCTCAGTTTGCTGAACAGGAATTAGAACCGGTTGCAGCACAGGTCGACGAAGAACATACTTTTCCGGTAGAAAACTTTGCCAAAATGGCTAAGGTTGGATTCACCGGAATAGGCGTTCCAAAGGAATACGGCGGATGCGGCGGCGGAGCACTTGAAAAAGTAATCGCTGTATCAGAATTTGCCAAGAAATGCATGACATCAGCAGCATGCCTTTCAATTCATCTTATTGCACCGCATGCAATAGTTGCACACGGAACAGAAGAACAGAAGCAGAAATACCTTCCTATGCTCACAAAGGGCGGAGTTCTCGGTGCATTTGCATTAACAGAACCAAATGCAGGTTCAGATGCAGCAGGCGTTAAGACTACAGCAGTTTATGACGAAGCTACAGATGAATATGTACTTAACGGAACTAAGTGCTTCATTACAGGCGGAAGCCGTGCAGGCGTTCTTGTAATATTCGCACTTACAGAACCTGAAAAGGGAACTAAGGGAATGACTGCATTTATAGTTGAAAGCAGCTATCCTGGTTTCTCAGTTGGTAAAATCGAAAACAAAATGGGTCTTTGCGGATCAGAAACAGCAGAGCTTGTATTTGAAGACTGCAGAGTTCCTGCAAAGAACATACTCGGCAAACCTGGCAAAGGCTTCAAAATCGCAATGATGGCTCTTGACGGAGCAAGAATCGGTGTAGGAGCTCAGGGTATCGGCTGCGCAGAGGGCGCTCTTGATCTTGCTGTTAAATATGCTCACGAACGTGAACAGTTTGGCAAGCCTATTGCAAATCTTCAGGGTATCCAGTGGTATCTTGCAGATATGGCTACAAAGACAGAAGCTGCAAAGACACTTGTTTACTATGCTGCATACCTTGCAGACAACAAGCAGCCTTTCACAAAGGAAGCGGCAATGTGCAAATTAAACGCAGCAGAAAACGCTCGTTTCGTAACAAACCTTGCACTTCAGATTCACGGTGGATACGGATACATGAAGGATTATCCTCTTGAACGTATGTACAGAGATGCCAAGATTACTGAAATCTACGAAGGTACTTCAGAAATCCACAAAGTAGTTATTTCAAGAGCAGTATTAAGCGGTAAATAGGAGGGAGTATCATATGAGAATTTATGTTTGTGTAAAACAGGTTCCGGATACATCCGGTACAGTTGCAGTTAATCCGGACGGAACTTTAAATCGTGCTTCAATGCAGACTATCATCAACCCAGATGACCTTGCTGCAATGGAACAGGCGCTTTTATTAAAGGATGCAACAGGCTGTCAGGTAACAGCAGTTACAATGGGACCTCCTCCGGCAGAGGGAATGCTCAGAGAACTTCTTGCAATGGGAGCTGACGATGCTATCCTTATTTCAGCAAGAGAATTCGGCGGATCAGATACATTCGCAACATCACAGATTATATCAGCAGCCATCACTCATACAGGTCTTGGCGAAGACGATATGATTTTCTCAGGAAGACAGGCTATCGACGGAGATACTGCTCAGGTAGGTCCTCAGATTGCAGAAAAATTAAATCTTCCTCAGATTTCATACGCTGCTGAAATCAAAAAAGAAGGTTCAAAAGTACTCGTAAAGAGAATGTTAGAAGACGGTTACATGATGATTTCAACAGAGACTCCTTGTCTTGTTACATGCATCAACGACCAGGATATGAACCCTAGATATATGACTTTAAACGGAATTATGGACTGCTACAGCAAACCGCTTACAGTTCTTGACTTTGAAGCACTCAAGGACGAGCCTCTTATCGAGCTTGACAAAATCGGTCTTAAAGGATCACCTACAAACATCTTCACATCATTCACTCCGCCTCAGAAGGGCGTCGGCGAAATGCTGGAAGGTGCTAACAAAGACACTGCAGCAACACTTGCTGCCAAGTTATTAGAAAAACACGTTATATAGGAGGTAGGTTATGGCTTTTAACAGTACAGATTTAGCTGCTTTCAAGGATATCTGGGTATTCTGCGAGCAGAGAGAAGGTAAATTAATGAATACTGATTTTGAACTTATCTCAGAAGCAAGAAAACTTGCTGACGAAAGAGGTTCACAGTTAGTAGGTGTTCTTATCGGACACAACGTAAAAGATTTAGCTAAAGAATTAGGCGGATACGGCGCAGATAAAGTTTATGTATGCGAAGATCCTGCTTTAGAAGTATACACTACAGACGCTTACGCAAAGGTTTTATGTGACATCTGCATGGACAAAAAACCGGAAGTTGTATTATTCGGTGCAACAAACTACGGTCGTGACCTTGCTCCAAGATGCGCAGCAAGATTATGCACAGGTCTTACAGCAGACTGCACACACCTTGACATAGATATGGACAACTATGTTGAATTCCTCGAAAAAGCTTCAACATTAGATATTGCAAGCAAGAAATTCAATATGGAAGACGTTAACCTCAAGATGACAAGACCTGCATTCGGCGGACACCTTATGGCAACAATCATCTGCCCTAGATTCCGTCCTTGCATGTCAACAGTTCGTCCAGGCGTTATGAAGAAGGCTCCTTTCGATCAGGCTAAGGCTGATGCATGCGTTGTTGAATCATACCCTGTAACATTAACAGAAGCAGATTTAAAAACAAAAGTAGAAGAAGTAGTTAAAGCAACAAAGAAAATCGTTGACCTTATCGGTGCAGACATTATCGTATCAGTCGGCAGAGGTATCAGCAAGGACGTTGAAGGCGGTATCAAGCTTGCAGAAGAGCTTGTTGAAGCATTAGGCGGCGGCGTTGTAGGTGGCTCAAGAGCAGTTATCGACTCAGGCTGGCTTTCAGCAGACCACCAGGTAGGACAGACTGGTAAGACTGTTCATCCTAAAGTATACGTTGCATTAGGTATTTCAGGCGCTATCCAGCACAAAGCAGGCATGCAGGAATCAGAACTGATAATTGCAGTTAACAAAGACGCAACAGCTCCTATATTTGAAATCGCAGACTACGGTATCAACGGAGACCTGTTCAAAGTAGTTCCTCTTATGATAGAGGCAATTAAAGAGGCAAAAGAAGCTAAATAAGCTGTAGATTAAAATTAGTTAATTAGTTAAACGGAAAGGAATTTTAGAAGAGTGAAAAAGTTATTTGAAGGATTAAAAGTAGTAGACCTGTCATCAGCACTTAATGGACCGTTTTGCACAATGTTCCTTGCTGACTATGGTGCAGATGTAATTAAAGTTGAACCGCTTGGAGGCGACCAGTGTCGTGAATGGGGACCTTTTGATGAAAAGTCAGGAGAGAGCGCATTCTTCACTTCTGTTAACCGTAACAAGAAGAGTACAACTCTTAACCTTAAGTCAGAAAAGGGCAGACAGATGTTCTATGATCTTGTAAAGGATGCAGACGTTTTAGTAGAAAACTACAAAGGCGGAGTTACAAAGAAGCTCAAGATCGACTATGACACAGTTAAAAAAATCAACCCTAGCATCATCTATGCATCAGGTTCAGGCTTCGGTCAGTACGGACCTATCTCCCACAGACCTTGCTACGATGTAGTATCACAGGCAATGGGCGGTATGCTTTACCTTACAGGCTTCAAAGAGACAGATCCTGTAAAGGTTGGACCTTCAGTAGGTGACCATGTTGCAGGTATATACCTTGCAGTAGGCGTTATGATGGCACTTTACTATCGTGAAAAGACAGGAATCGGACAGCACGTTGACGTAGCTATGATGGACGTTATCTTCAGTATCCTTGAAAACGCTATCGTAAACTACACTGTAGGCGGGGAAATTCCTGAAAGAAACGGTAACATCGACCCTTCAATTTCACCGTTTGACGTATATAATTGTAAAGACGGTTTCGTAGCTATAGGCGTTGGAAACGACAGATTATTCGACAAATTCTGCAAGACAATGAACAGAGAAGATCTGCTTGAGGATCCTAGATTTGCAACCAACGATTTAAGACAGACAAACTATATTCCTGACTTAAAGGGAGCAATTCAGGAGTACTGCGGTAAGTACACAAAGAAAGAACTTGAAATTATTATGGACGAAGCAGGAATACCTTGCGGACCTGTAATGAATGTTAAGGAAATCATCGAGCACCCTCAGACTCAGGCAAGAGAAATGATGGTTCACTGCGAACACCCTACAGCTGGAGATCAGTACTTCCAGGGCTGCGTAATCAAATTATCAGAGACTCCGGGTAAGGTTGAGTTTGCTGCACCGCTCAAGGGACAGCACAACAGAGAAATCTTCGGACTTACTGAAGAAGAAGAAAAGCAGCTGAGAGAAGAAGGAGTTATTGCTTAAATTCATAATATAGTGTAAATATATAAGGAGGCATTATTATGAGAAAAGTATCATATTTAAGCTACAACATGACAACAGCAGATGCAAACAATCCTGACGGTATAGTTCCTGTAGGAAGACAGTTTGACTTCATCGGCGACGTTGAAACAGAAGAAATGATTTTAGTAGATGGTGACGAATCACTTTGCCTTGGATACACAGGTGTACAGTGCTACGAAGATGTATATGTAGGCGATATGATGGAATACAAAGCCACTCTTACTAACATCGGCAATACATCAAGAGACTGCCACATCGAAGTATTCAAGCTTGCAACTCCTGCATCAAGAGCAGGCGTTGAAAACCCTAAGACTGCTGATATGGTATGGTTTGACGAACCTCTGCTCTGCACAGAAGGTAATGTTAGACTTGTTGTTAAAAAACACCTTCAGAGAGGCGAACAGCCTGACGGAACAGTTGTAGAGCCTTGGGCTGACAACGAAGATTTCCCTGGAGCTGCTTTTGATCCTGCTCACCCTGAAGACATCACTTTCAGATACAGAATGTCAGACAGAGACGTTTTCTATCTTGGCGGCGTTGTAAACGGAGCAAGAAACATCACTCTTATGGAAGATACAGCTAAAAGACTTATGGCTAGAGAATTCGGCAACATGGGACATGTAACTGCAGTAAACAAGGTAAGATTATATGAACCTTGCTTCGCAGGTGACTACCTTGAATACCATGCAAGAATCAACAAGGTTGTAGGAGATAAGATTGAAGTTGAAGTTAGAAACTTCAAGTACATCGACCTTCCTGAAAACCCTGAGTTCCCAAGCTCAATAGACGTACTTCCTGAACCTAAGCTTTGCACAATCGTTCAGTTTGTATTCGAAACATATAAATAATTAATGTCTTTTGAGAGAGCAGACCTGTTTCTGCTCTCTTTTTGTGTCTTTTAATCCGGTTAGAACAATGATACAATATGATTTAAGAAGCAGGTAATTAAATATACTTGAAAGAGGAAAGAGATATGAAAAAGAGAATTGTGATAATAACTGCCGTAATTATTTCAGTACTGTAAATTATCGTGTTGGTTAGAGAAATCGAGCTATAAACTATCGTGTGGGTGAGGTTTTTCATCAACTGTAAATTATCGTGTGGGTTCAAATCAAAATCAGGCACTTAAAACAACCGCAAAATAGTTGTTTTAAGTGCTGTTTTGATTATTTTAATCTTTTACTTTATGGTATGAACCGCGCTTTCGCCTGTTCTGCCTGCAGTCGGATAGAGTTGAGGTGAGAGCATAACGGATATCAGGAGAAAGTGCATATATGACTCTTTTTCTGAAGCGTGAGAAGTTGCTTATTCCTCTTGAAACAGAAAGGTATGTGCGCAATTGGCTGTTAATGTTTTAGGTATATGCATTAGACAGCTTTCTATCGTTATACGGGCGCAGAAATGAATTGAGGATTTCCTCTTTCCATGTAAAAAGTATATTTGTGAATTCCTCATATTGTGTAATTCCACAGCGCCTGAATCTGTCTGAAATTTTATCGTAATGTGCAGCAGCTTCTTCATAAGAGTATTCCCTGTTCATTCTGCGATAGCTTTCTTTTAATTCATAAGCCTGTTTCAGCACCGGAAATGAATCAAACAGCATATCTTTTAAATCTCTCCTGTTAAGCCATGTGTGAAATCGCCGGTTATATACACGCTCATTATCAAGGTTGACATTGTCAGTAACAAGAAGCCGGCTCCATTTTTTAAGAAGATAATATGCATTGGAGCCATATTCACACTGATTCATAAGATCAATCCTGAGCCGGTCAAAATTGCTATGAAGATGCTTTACAACATGAAACGGATCTACAGCGGTAATGCAGTTTGGGAAATATGTTTTTGCCGCATCTTTGTAAGGTTCCCACATATCAATGGTCACATATTTGACTTTACACCGCTGTTCTTTTGGAAAGCCGGAGAGGTAAAGCGACAGATTCATTTTGCTTCTTGAATCAAGAATGTCATAAAGCGAGTGTTTTTGGTTATCAACAAGTATGCACAGATAGCCGGAATTGCGGCGGGGCAGTTCCTTTGAATGCAGTTCGTCAATTCCAAGGCATTCAGGAAGAGTGCGGGCAGGGATTATGATGTATGAATCAATATATGTACTTAGCTGGGTGGAGGATATATCAAGTTCATCAGAGATCATGGAGAGAGTGTAATTGAGATTGGCAAGGAGTCTCATAGCGTTTTGCAGAAGAAGAAAAGATGAATTGAAACCGGGAAAAGAAAAAGGATTTTTTTCTATGGCGGTTTTATTGCATTCTTTGCAGATATATCTGTTTGCATTGCAGCGGATAATGCCTGAATGATTCCTGACGGCAGGGTGTTTGATTAACCTGAGCTTATGCCCATGCCCGATCATTTTTCCGCCGCAGTAAGGACAGGTCATAGGCTTGCGTACCAGAGTTATATCATAGTAGATTGTATCACCGTCAGTGATAATGTCCGACTTTTTTATATCGGAGTTGCTTATATTAAGCATTAATGTGGTAAAATCGATATTAGGAATAGTGAATTCCTCCCTTCATGTAATATTTTTTATTAAGCAAGATAATCATAACATGAAGGGTATTTCTTTACCCACACAATAATTTAAAGTTCACCCACATGGCCTGAAAAAATGGGTAAAAAAAACCCTCATGATAATTTATTGTCCACCCACACCCACACGATAATTTAGAGCGCCGTTTTTCTTTGCACTTTGTAAGGCAGAATGTGCAGACAAATCATAAACGATGAAATGTTTAAAGGATAAACATAAATTACGATGAATAATGTTTATTCTTTGATATAATTGATATAGAATTAGAGTATACGGTAAGCAGGAGCTTACATATGATAATTGACTTGATTTGCAGATTAACTATAATTTGGTGATGCTATGTATTGTGATATGACTAAAGGAAACATCTTAAAAGGACTGATAATATTTGCTCTGCCTATGATGGCGGGCAATCTGCTGCAACAGATGTACAATATTGCAGATACAATTATTGTAGGACAGGTTGTAGGCAGAAATGCCCTTGCGGCAGTAGGCTCATCGTATACCATTATAGTGTTTCTCACTTCCGTTTTTCTTGGACTTGCCATGGGTGCAGGAGCAGTGTTTTCAATTTACTTCGGCAAAAAGGATATCAGCTTATTCAGAAGTGCGACAGCTCATTCATTTGTACTGATAATGCTGACCGCACTTGTAATAAATATCCTGATATATGTGTTTACAGACGATATTATGAAGTTTCTACAGGTTCCATCTGACATATATGAGCCTATGAATCAGTATCTCGATATAATTTTTGCAGGACTTGTGGCGACAGCTCTGTATAATTTTCTGTCGTGCCTGCTTAGAGCCGCAGGCAACTCGGTAACCCCTCTGTGGTTTCTGGGAATTGCGGCATTTCTTAATGTGGGGTTTGATATCCTGTTTGTAATACATCTTGACTATGGGATTTCAGGCGCAGCCTTTGCAACTGTCATTGCCCAGTATGTATCAGCCATAGGACTTCTCATATATACTTTGATATTTTGCAAAGAATTTGTACCTCGCAGAGATGATATTAAATGGAACGGTAAAATCTTTGCTCAGATATGCCACTTGTCCGTTATGACCTGCATACAGCAGTCTGTAATGAATTTAGGTATTCTGCTTGTCCAGAGACTTGTGGACAGCTTCGGCGCAGTTACAATGGCAGCATTTGCGGCAGCAGTTAAAATAGACTCCTTTGCATATCTGCCGGTACAGGATTTCGGCAACGCCTTTTCGACTTTTACAGCGCAGAACTACGGGGCAGGGCAGAGCAGCAGAATTAAAGAGGCTCTCAAAAAAGCCACAATATTAAGCGCTGCATTTTCCTCTGCGGCAGCAGCTGCGGTATTTATATTTGCAGAGCCGCTTATGCGCATATTCGTAAGCGCATCGGAAACAGAGGTTATAGCCGCAGGCGTCAGATATCTTCATATCGAGGGAGTGTTCTATGCAGGCATAGGCTGCCTGTTTCTGCTCTACGGCTTTTACAGAGCAGTAGAAAAACCGGGTATGTCGGTGGTGCTTACCGTAATATCACTGGGAACAAGAGTACTGCTTGCATATCTTCTGGCAGGAATTATAGGGGAAACCGGTATATGGATATCAGTGCCTATAGGCTGGCTGCTGGCGGATATTACAGGCTACGGCTACTGCATATTAAAACGAAAAAGACTTTTTTCAGACTGACATTACATATATGTTCTGATATAATGGGGGAAACAGTATAGATAGCTTATAGCTGCCGTTTCGCAGCGGAATGGAGGAAATTATGAAATACAAAATAGAGGGCGGCAATCTGCCGGTTGTAATATGTGAGCTTGAAGCGGGCGAAACCCTTATAACCGAGGGCGGCGCAATGAGCTGGATGTCACCAAATATAAGAATGGAAACCACCAGCAACGGCGGAGTCGGCAAGGCTCTGGGCAGAATGTTTTCGGGCGAAAAGCTTTTTCAGAACAGATATACAGCCGTAGGCGGAGGCGGAATGATTGCATTTGCATCAAGCTTTCCGGGTTCAATCAGAGCCTTTGAAATAGGACCGGGAAATGAGCTAATATGCCAGAAAGGCGTATTCCTTGCAGGAGAAGAAAGCGTTGACCTTTCAGTATACCTTAACAAAAAACTGGGCAAGGGACTCTTTGGCGGCGAGGGCTTCATAATGCAGAAGCTCAGCGGCAGAGGCACTGTTTTCGGTGAATTTGACGGACATATTGTAGAGTATGAGCTTGCGGCAGGTCAGCAGATAATAATTGATACGGGTCATCTTGCGGCAATGTCTGCAACCTGCAAAATGGATATCCAGATGGTGCAGGGAGCAAAAAATGTGCTTTTCGGCGGTGAGGGACTGTTTAATACGGTTGTTACAGGTCCGGGCCATGTATGGATACAGACAATGCCTCTTGCAAATGTTGCAGCGGTTCTGAGACCGTATATTCCGACCGGCAGCAACTAGACAGCATTTTTCCATTGCAAACAGGCCTGATTTTCTGTAAAATGGATATATTAATACAATGCGGAGGATATTATGGCTCAGTTATATTACAGATACAGCACAATGAATGCGGGCAAGTCCATAGAGCTCATCAAGGTTGCATACAACTATGAGGAGAGAGGGCAGAGGGTTATGACACTGCTTCCTGCTATAGATGACAGATACGGTGTAGGCGTTATAACTTCAAGGATAGGCATACAGCGTGAGGCTATGCTTGTCAAGGACGATACCAACATCTTAGAGCTGTTTCTCGCCGAAAAAGAAAAAGGCGAAATAGACTGCGTGCTTATAGATGAATGTCAGTTCCTCAGAAAGCACCATGTCGAAGAACTGATTGAAATTGTAGATACATTCAATGTACCCGTAATGGCATACGGCCTCAAAAACGATTTTAGAAACCAGCTTTTTGAGGGCTCCTATTATATGCTGATATATGCAGATAAGATAGAGGAAATCAAGACGATTTGCTGGTGCGGACGCAAGGCTACAATGGTAGCAAGAGTCGTTGACGGCAAAATCGTCAAGCAGGGCGAGCAGATTGTAATCGGAGGCAATGATATGTATGTGTCGCTGTGCAGGAAGCACTACAACGACGGCAGACTCGGCCCCGATGAGAGTAAGCCTGAATAATTTTTTAAAAATATAAAATTTGCCAGTTAATTTACAGACTTTTATATGAGTAAAAGTTTTTTCTCTGAAAAAAATATATTGTGGATAATAAATTTTCAGAGAGGAGCTGAATCAATTGAAAAAGACAAAAAGCATAATTGCAGTTATGGCGCTTCTGGCGCTGATGACATTTGCAGGTTGCGGTGAAAACGGCGACGATATGAACAATACAACAAAGACGCCGGGCAATACGACAGAGGATAATTACAACAACGGCACAGACGGTGACTACAACAGAAATGATGATGCCGACAAAAACCTCAAGGACGATGCCGCAGACAATCATAACGACGGTATGACCGACAATAATGCGGACAAAAGCGATACCAACAGAAACTAAAAGACAAAAAGGTGGCAATGCCGCCTTTTTGTGATAAAATACTAATATGAGCAGAAAAAACAGAAAAAAACAAAGACCGGCAGTTACCGGTATATTAAGCAAACACAAAAAAGGCTTTGGCTTTGTGATACCAGATGAGGGCAGCTTTGACAGAGATATATTCATATCACCCTCTGATATGAACGGAGCCATGGAGGGAGACAGAGTAGAGGTGGATTTAATACCCGAATACCTTTGGGAGCAGTCTCCTCAGGGCATCATAACCAAAGTGACAGACAGGAAACTCAAAGAAGTGGCAGGATTTTTTGACAAGGGCAAAAAATTCGGTTTTGTAGTACCTGTAGACAGAAAACATAATGAAGATATATATATACCTAAGAAAGCTTTCAGCGGCGCTAAGAACGGCGATATTGTAGTCGCAGCTATAACAGGGTATCCTGACCGCAAAAACAGCGCAGAGGGCAAAATAACGGGTATACTGGCAAGAGCAGGTGAGCCCGGAGGTGATATCAAGGCGATAATCCGTCAGAGAGGACTTTTCTTCACATTTCCGTCAAAAGCTGCGGCGCAGGCTAAAGCTATCTCAAAGGCCGGTGTAGGTGAGCAGGATATGGCAGGCAGGAGGGACCTTAGGGGAGAGAATATAATTACTATAGATGGGGCGGACTCCAAGGACTTTGATGATGCCGTATCGGTTAAAAGGCTTGACAACGGCAATTTCCTCCTGGGAGTTCACATTGCAGATGTAAGCCACTATATAGGCGAGGACTCGCCGCTTGACAAAGAAGCCCTCAAAAGAGGCAACAGCGTATATATAATCAATCAGGTTGTCCCTATGCTTCCAAAGGAGCTTTCAAACGGCATATGCAGTCTGAATGAGGGCGAGGACAGACTTACGCTGTCTGTTGATATGGAGATAACTCCGGAGGGAGATATTACAGAGCACAATATATATGAGAGTGTAATCCGGTCAAAGCACCGCATGGTATATACTGACGTGTCGGATATAATTGAGAATGACGACAGAGAGCTTGCCGCAAAGTACAGCGATATCTATGATATGCTTATGGATATGAAAGAGCTTGCGCAGATACTGCGAAGTAAAAGAGAAGCCGCAGGCAGTCTTGATTTTGATCTTGACGAGGCGTATATAACTCTTGATGAAAAGGGAGTTCCCGTAAGCGTTAACCTGTGCGAAAGGCGTACGGCAAACAGGATGATAGAGGAATTTATGCTTGCCGCAAACAAGACTGTGGCAGAGCAGTTTTTCTGGCTTGAGTTGCCGTTTGTCTACAGAGTTCACGAGAAGCCTGACGCAGAGAAAATGCAGGAATTCAGGACATTTCTGATGGGGCTTTCAATCAGACTCAAAGGAGAGGGCGGCAACATACATCCCAAGGCTTTAAATGAGGTTTTAGAGCAGGTTGCAGGCACAAGCTACGAGAATGTTGTAAATACAGTAATGCTTCGCTCTATGAAAAAAGCGTTTTATTCAACCGAGTGCGAGGGGCATTTCGGACTGTCGATGAAATATTACTGTCATTTCACTTCGCCGATAAGACGTTATCCCGACCTTATAATTCACAGGATAATCAAAGAATATCTGCACGGCGGAATTGACGATGAGCGGATAGCGGTTCTTTCCAAAAAAACGCAGGAGGCCGCCGAAACCTCATCTGTTACGGAGCGTGCGGCGATAGAGCTTGAAAGAGACGTTGAAAAAATGAAAAAGGCCCAGTATATGTCCTACCACATAGGCGAAAGCTTCGAGGGCGTCATAAGCGGGATTACAGGCTACGGAATGTATGTGGAGCTTGAGAATACAATAGAGGGTCTTGTCAGGCTTGACCGTATGTACGATGATTATTACGATGCCTATCCTGAGCAGTACAGGATAGTGGGGCAGAGGACAAACAAGGTATATTCTCTGGGGCAGAGGGTCAGCATAATTGTTTCCGATGCCGACTACTATGAAGGCACCATTGACTTCAGACTTTGCTGATGGCGTGGAGAATATCCCCTGCCTCATCGGCAAAAACAGGCTTTTTTGCAATGTCACAGAGGGAGAGTATTCCTACAACTCTGCCGCCTGATATTACGGGAAGCCGTCTTACACCGTATTTTGAAAACAGGAGTCCGGCTGTATGAGAGTCCATATCGGGGCTGGTGCAGACGGGCTCTTTTGTCATTATTTCTCCGGCCTTCATTGCGCTTCCAGCCATATGGCGAAGCACCAGATCCCTGTCTGTTATTATCCCCAGGATTTCCCCCTGGTCACTGCATACAGGTACAGCCCCTATATTGTTCTTTTTCATCTGCTGCGCTATTACTTCTGCGGCAGCAGAGGTATCCACGCAGCTTATTCCCGGCGTCATAAGATCCTTTACAAGCATTTCTTCTGTTTCCTTTCATTAAAAAAAGCAGCATATGATTATTCATATACTGCCCGTAAGGAATATATATTATTCATCAGTTTTTCTGTCTGTTAGGGTTCCAGAAGCTTGGGAAGAACAGCAGCAATATAGTGAAAAGTTCCAGTCGTCCTAAAATCATAAGGAAAGACATAAAAATCTGTGAAGCCGGACAAAACATTGAAAGATTACCGGTTTCGCCAAAAAGCCCCATGCCTATACCTGAATTGGATAGGACTGCAGCAGCAGATGTTGCTGTAGTTTCCAGATCAAGTCCGTCAAGTGAAAGAAGTATGCAGCTCCCTATAAATACTACAATATATACAATTATAAAGGTTGTTATCTGCGATACTATAGGCCCTGAAACAGCTTTATCATCAAGCTTGACGGCAACAACCGAGCGCGGATGTATTCTTCTTATAAAGCCTCTGAGAATAAGCTTTATCATTACAACTGCGCGTATGACCTTAATACCGCCTCCTGTTGAGGCAGAGCAACCGCCTATGAACATCAGTATGAAGAGAAGCATTCTTGACATTGCAGGCCACGACATGAAATCTGCAAATGTAAAGCCTGAAGTTGATATAAAACTTACAACCTGTGTAAAAGCATAGCGTAACGATTCTGTAATATTTCCATAGAAACCCGAAAAAGTGAGATTAAGTGAAATTAAAACAGTTGTAACAGCTATTATCCAGAAAAATGCACGAAGCTCCACATTTTTAAAAAAGTCTCCAAACCTCCGGTTAAGAAGCAGGAAGTACATATTGAAATTCATTGCAGCTAATATAGTGAACACAGTAATTACTATTTCAACATAAAAACTCTGATAAAAGGAGAGTCCCGGTGCCTGCGCCATTATTCCGCTTGTGCTTATGGTGGACAGGGTGTTTATCAGTGAATCGAAAATATCCATTTTTCCGCTTAAAGCAAGCATTAGAAATTCTATTGCAGTAAGCAGCATATACATAAGGTAAAGAATTTTGGATGAATCACTTATTCTGTTTGTTATCTTGTTCATTTTAGGCGCCGGAGTCTCTGCTTTTGCGATATGATGTCCCCCTATGCCAAGAGCCGGAAGAACAGAAACAACAAGAATCAGTATACCCATACCGCCCAGCCAGTTAGAAACAGCCTTATAAAGCAAAAGGCTTTTGAGCGTTATGTCCGATTTTAAAACAGTTGCTCCGGTAGTGGTAAAGCCTGCGGTCGATTCAAACAGCGCCTGAGAAAAACTGATATCCGAAACAGAAAAAACATAAGGGAAAGCGCCGGCAATACAGCTTACAATCCAGCAGGCTGCAACTATAAGATAGCCGTCTCTCGGTTTTACATAGTAGTCTCCCGAACGTATAAACCGGAAAGCCGTAAAGCCTGTCAGGATATAGGCAAGGCAGAATACGGCAAATACTGAAAGACATTTTGTTTCATTGTAAATAAATGCACAGATTACAGACGGCAGCATACTTATACCTGTTACTGCCAGAATCAGTGATGAAATTTTTAATAAAATACGATAATTTAAATCCATAATATCTTAATACCTGTCAGAATTCCAGAAATGTGGTGTGAAAAAAGCTAAAAATGTAAAAAGCTCAAGTCTTCCGGCTATCATAAGAAATGAAAGCACCCCCTTGGCCCAGCCTGAAAAAATATCAAAGTTCATAACCGGTCCGGTAAGATTGAAACCTGGACCTATATTGCCAAGACAAGTCATTACTGCAGAGATTGTGGTAATCATATCATAACCATCCAGCGAAACAAGAACCGAGCCGGCAGCAATCAGACAAAGGTACAGGAATGTAAAGCTTGCAACGTTGCTTACCAGATCATTTGATATACTGCTGCCCTTTATTTTTATTTTTATTACAGCATTAGGATGAAGTCTTGTGCCGATACTGCGCTTAACCAGTTTCAGCAGAACAAGTATGCGGAAAACCTTAATTCCTCCTGCTGTGGAGGAAGCGCAGCCGCCGATGAAAAACAGCAGGAAAATAAGTGCTCTTGCAAATTGAGGCCATATATCATAATCGGCAGTGAAAAAGCCTGTAGTCGTGATTACAGATACGACCTGAAATACTGAGTCTGTAAAGGCCTTGCCGGGATTGCTGTAACTGCCCGAAAAAACAAGGGTAAGTCCTATCAGTACTGATATTGTACATGTTATTATTAAATAAAGTTTAAACTCGGGATTGCCTATGAATGATTTTATGCCCTGTCTGAAGCCTGTAAAAAAAAGATTAAAGTTTATACCGCAAAGAAACATAAATATAATGATAACAATTTCGATATACAGGCTGTCAAAATGAGCAACACTGTCGTTATAGTTTGAGAAACCGCCTGTTCCTACGCTTCCGAATGTATGTATGGATGCATCAAACAGATTCATTCCTCCAAACATCAGAAGAATGATCTGCAGTAGTGTAAAGGAAAAATAAAGTATATAAAGCTGTCTTGCACTGTCAGAAAGCTTTGAACTGGTCTTATCAAAAGACGGGCCTGTGGATTCAAGCGCTATGTTCTGTTTGCCGGAATACAGCATAGGTATTACGGCAATTGCCAGTATCAGTATACCCATACCGCCAAGCCAGTGAGTAAAGGAACGCCAGAACAGCATACCCTGTGACATGGCTTCGATATCGGTAAGTACGGTTGAGCCTGTGGTTGAAAAGCCTGAGCAGCTCTCAAAAACAGCGTCTATATAGCTTGGCATATCTCCTGAAAGCGTAAGAGGCGCGGCACCTATGAGCGGAATAAGAATCCATATCAGTGAAACCACAAAAAAACCGTCACGTATGCGCAGATGAGTATCGTCGGGTTTAATTAAAGCCTTGAGCAGTGCTCCCACTAAAAATACAAAAACAGCAACAGCAAAGAAAATTATCGCATTGCTCTTTTCTGAATAGATGAGGGATACAATTGCAGGCAATATAAAGCAGATGGAAAAAACAATAAGAATTCCACCTGTTATATTTACAATGGCCTTGTAGTTCAGATTCATTTGAGTACACCCCTGAAAAATCCCAGTTTATCCTTGATGTTGATAAGTTTTTCTAAGTCCTCTGTTTCAGAAAGAAGCGAAAGAATCATTACGATATCTCCGTCCTGTATCTGTGTATTGCCGCCAGGAATTATAACCTGTCTGCCCCTGTGAATTGATGCTATGAGAATTCCCTCCGGAAGGTCAAGGTCGTTAAGAGGCTCAAAGGTTATAGGCATTCTGTCGTCTGCAACTATCTCTATAATCTCCGCCTGTCCCTGTATAAGTGTTGAGGACAGTATGTTTTTTGTTCCCTGAATGTATCTTACAATATTATTTGCGCTGATATCAAGAGGATTAAGCGCTATGTCAATACCCATTTTGGATATTATCTCCTCATAACTTTCTCTGCTGATTTTGGCAATAACGTCTTCTATGCCGTGACTCTTGGCGATAAGAGCAAGCAGCAGATTATCCTCGTCAAATCCGGTAGCGGTTATAAAGGCGTCCATCTCCTCGAAGTTCTCCTCTTCAAGAAGCGTCAGGTCTGTGGCATCGCCGTGAAGTATCATTACATTGTTTAAATGTGTAGACAGATAATGACATCTGTTTTTGTCTATTTCGATTATCTTGACGAATATTCCGAAGTCGGAAAGCTTGGAGGCAAGATAAAGTCCTGTTTTACCTCCGCCTATAATCATTACACGCTGAATATCGGTATATTTGCCTTTTTCAATGGTATGCTTGCTGAGAGCCGCTATTTCAAACTTCTCACCTACTATATACAGTATGTCGTCCTTTAGTATTTCTGTATCTCCGTGAGGTATGATAACCTTGCCGTTCCTGTCAATGGCGCCGATAAGCATATTCGGAAGCACATCGCCTACGTCGATAATCTTCTGGTTTATCAGCTTTGGAATTTTGTATGCATGACACTCAAGCAGTGATGTTTTGCTGCTGGTAAAAACACCGTTTGTAAGAGTGTTTTTTTCGATAAGATATTTGTATATCTCATTTGTGATAAGCAGGTCGGGGTTGATGACGAAATCTATGCTCATAACCTCTTTGATGAACTCAATCTGGTTCATATGCTCAGGATCACGAAGTCTTGCTATTACCTTGGAGCAGCCTAAGGCCTTGGCAAAAGAAGCTATAACGATATTCTTTTCGTCATTGCCTGTTACGGCAACAAGAAAATCATATGAACCTATATTATGTTCCCTAAGGAACGACGCGCTTTTGGCATTACCTGCGATGGTCATAACATCCATCTGCGTTGCAAGTCTTTCGAGCAGTTCTTCATCTTTATCTATTACGGTAATGGAATTACCGCCTGTAATCATTGATTCTATAACTCTAAGCCCAAGCTTGCCGGCTCCGACTATGGCTATTTTCATCTGGCACCTCCTGATGCAGTATTTGCAGTCTGCATAATTTGATGATATACTTCTATTAATAATACTAAGCCATTATACAACTGTGAATCGCAATTTGCAAGGTGTATGGTAAAAATGGGAGGCTTTATGAGAATAAAAAGACTTATAGGTGGCGAACTTATGGCAAACGGATATATAATTTCGGACAGAAGCGGCGGTGAATGCTATATTATAGATCCGGGCTATGATTATAAATATTATGTTGACTACATCAATAAAGAAAATCTGAAACTCAAAGGCATACTGCTTACACATCATCATTACGACCATACCGGCGCGGTGGGCGATCTCAAAAAAGTGTTTGATGTGCCCGTATGTATTCACAGCAGGGATATGAGCATAGATGTATACCGCAGGAAGCCCGATGTGTTTCTTGCTGACGGCGATGTGTTTATGCTGGAAGATGAGACTTTGCAGGTTATAAATACTCCGGGGCATACTCACGGAAGCGTCTGCTTTTTCTCAGAGGCGGGCAGGCTTGCATTTACAGGCGACACTATATTTAATGTAGACCTTGGAACTACGGAGCTTGCAGACGGCAGCATGCAGGAGATGAGAGAGTCAATAATCAATATAATAGATAAATGGAGCGATGATATTACCATATATCCGGGGCACGGCGATGAGTGCACCATGGGATATGTGAGGAAAATAAACAGAGAATTTTTAGATATAGCAGGTGAGAAAAATGACAATTAAACTTATAGCACTTGACCTTGACGGTACAACCTTAAACAAAAGCGGCAGGCTTTCTGCCAGAACAAAAGCGGCTCTTGAAGAGGCTATCAGAGGCGGCGTTCATGTGGTTATTGCAACAGGCAGAACATTCAGTGCGGTGCCTGAGGAAGTCAAGGCAATAGAGGGGATAGAATACATACTGTCATCTAACGGCGCAGAGATAAGAAATCTGCAAAAGGACGGTATGTGCATATATTCAAACTATATATCCGCAGAGGCTGTCGAAACAGCTGTGGCGGAGCTTAAAAAATGGGATTTTATGCTTGAGGTGTTTGTGGGCGGCATCGCGTATACCGACAGCGCGCACTATGAGCTTGCAAAGCAGGGCGGTCTGCCTTACAGAAACTCGCAGTATGTGGTTGATACAAGAAACCCTGTAGATGATATAATCGGGTTTACTCTTGAGCATAAGGACAGAATAGAGAATATAAATATAAATTTTGATAATCAGAGCGACCGTATGGCAATGCGTGAGATTTTGAAGAAGCTGCCTGATGTAACTCTGACTACGTCCTTTGACCATAACCTTGAGATAGGCGGGGCGACAACCAGTAAGGCTTCGGCTCTTGAGGCTCTCGGGGAGATACTGGGAGTTTCAAAGGACGAGATAATGGCCTGCGGCGACAGTCCCAATGACGGTGCAATGATGTCGATAGCAGGGCTTCCGGTGGCTGTGGGAAATGCCAAAGATGAAATCAAAGCGATGGCTGCCTATGTGACGGATACAAACGACAATGACGGAGTGGCGAAAGCGGTGGAGAAATTCGTGCTTGAGGGCTAGAGACACGACCGGCGGTAAGCACAAAAAATATTTTTTGATATAATCTGATTGTCATATATTAGTGATTGATTTTTTGAAAGGAAGCGAGGTTTACGATGAAGAATAATAATGCACTGTTTTACACTTGCAGCCTGATTGAATATATTGGAAGAACTATAAAGTAGCGCCGTTCTGCTGTTGTGAAATATCTTGGGGCAAATACCATAAAAAGAATATATAAATATGCAGATGTATTTCACTGTGACCCCATTGAAAAGGTTGCAGACGAGTTTATCAACCTTGTCAATAGCCTGACAGACTCATTTGATAATGTAGCAAAATGCAGATATGAGGTTCCGGATTACTGGACTATCGGTGAAGTATATGAACGCCTGATAGAAGATTTGGAAGAAAAAACGGAAGCAGATATTATTGATGTGTTAACAGAAGTTTATTCTTCCTGGATTGACAGTGCGATATCAAATTACAACACAGATTTCTACTATCAGCCAAGAGAATACATCTGTGAATGCTATCTGGAGGGAGAGGTTTGTGCATAGCACAATAGTAAAGGAGTAGCAATAAAATGAACATAAAACCATTAAACAGAGATTTCACGGTATGCAAGCTGACCGGTTACTCACAGGTTAACCTGTCAGCAGAATTCTGCTTTAAAGGCAGGACAGATGAGGAAAATTCGCTTGTATGCCTGACAGAGAATACGCCGGATAATACGATTGAGCGTGAGGACGGCTGGAGAGCTTTCAGAATAGAGGGAGTGCTGGACTTTTCACTGATAGGAATACTTGCTAAAATAGCAGTGCTGCTTGCAGATGAGAAAATCGGAATTTTTGTCGTTTCCACTTTCAATACAGACTATGTGCTTGTCAAAAAAGAAAACGAGCAGAGGGCTTTAGACAGACTGAAGCAAGAGGGCTACACCGTTATATAATATAAATGATTGAGGAGAAAACATATGCAAAGCAGAATGAAAACACACCAGTTATCAGAAGCGGAGATTAATGAATGATACCGTATATATTCCCGGACTGCCTGCCGGCAAAAAGTTAGAAAACATCTCGGCCAATCCGGATGTATGCTTCACCGTATATGAAATGAAAGGTCTTTTATATGACCCGGAAGAAAAGCCCCGTGATACAAATGCGGAATATGTAAGCGCTGCTATTCAGGGTCGCGTAATGATAATGAGAGCAAAAAAGAGGTACTGTATGAGATTATACGCAAGTATACGCCTCATCTTGCATAAAAAGATATACCTGATAATATGCTAAGAGGAACTGGGATAATTAAAATAGAGATTATTCATAAGAGTATAAATAAAGCACTGATATGATAACAAGATTGTCTGAAACTGTGATATTCGGGCAGTTTTTTCTTTTTCCGGCGGTATTTTTACCTGATTATTAAAAACTTTCATATCCCAATCAAAAACTTTGCTTTCTTTATTGACATTAAATGTAATTAAGAGTAATATAAGCAACAAAAGGAGAAAACTATGAATGGGATTAAAAAACTAGATATTACAGACAGCGAATATCCTGAAATTCTGAAACTGATAAAGGACCCGCCGACTTCACTTTATTATTCAGGAAATATAGAGCTTCTGTCAAACAGATGTATATCGATTGTAGGCGCGAGAAAGGCTACAGAGTACGGTCTTGAAACAGCAGAGGAAATGGGCCGCAAAACAGGTGAGGCAGGTCTTACCGTAGTAAGCGGCATGGCAGACGGCATTGATACGGCAGCTCACAGAGGTGCAATTAATACAGCAGGGGGAACAATTGCTGTGCTGGGCTGCGGCATTGATATGGAAACAGGAGAAAGAAGAAAAAGAGCTCTTGACAGAATAAGAAGCAGCGGCCTTGTCATAAGCGAATATCCAAACGGATATCCTGCATCAAAATATACATTTCCGAGGCGCAATCGCATTATAAGCGGGCTTTCGGCAGCTACAGTCGTGGTTGAGGCAGGCTTTAACAGCGGCTCTCTCATAACGGCAGAGCTTGCGGCAGAACAGGGAAGATGCGTATATGCGGTTCCCGGCAATATAGACAGCGGTATGAGCCTTGGAACAAACAAACTGATAAAAGACGGCGCTGTGCCTGTTGTTTCGATTAATGACATTTTAATCGACGCGGGTGTATATAATAATGAAGAAACAAAGAAGCTTGGAAAAGATGAAAGGCTGATATACGACATACTCCTTAAAAACGGTGAGATGAGGCTTGAGCAGCTTTGCAAAGCAGCGGGAAAACAGAAAAGCCTTGTCAGCAGTATAGTCACAATTCTGGAGATAAAAGGACTGGTATTTACAAGCTACGGAAAAATTTTTATTGCAAAATAACTCATTTGCAAATATAATCAGTTTTTGTAAAGAAAAAAATCGAGGAGGTAAATAATGGCTGCAGAGAAGAAGAAAACAAAAAAGAAAATTCTCGTGATAGTGGAATCACCGTCAAAAGCAAAGACCATAGGGAAATTTTTAGGCAGCAATTATAAGGTTACTGCATCGGTAGGACACGTGAGAGATCTGCCCAAGAGCAAGCTGGGCATTGACATAGATAACAATTTTGAGCCGCAGTATATATCAATAAGAGGCAAGGGCGATTTAATCAAAGCTCTCAAAAAAGAAGCAAAGGACGCCTCAAAGATATATCTGGCAACCGACCCTGACCGTGAGGGAGAGGCAATATCGTGGCATCTTGCATATATTCTGGGCATAGATCCGGCATCACCGTGCAGGATAGTATTCAACGAAATCACCAAAAAAGCAATCAAAGAGGCAGTCAAAAACCCAAGACCGATAGATCTTAACCTTGTGGATGCGCAGCAGGCAAGACGAGTTTTAGACAGACTTGTGGGTTATCAGATAAGCCCTCTGCTGTGGAGAAAAATAAGGAGAGGACTGTCGGCGGGACGTGTGCAGTCTGCCGCCCTCAAAATCATATGCGACAGAGAAAAGGAAATAAACGCCTTTGTACCGGAGGAATACTGGAACATAACGGCGGAATTCAAAAAAGGCAGGAAATTCTCCGCAAAGCTGGTTCAGTATCAGGGCGGTAAAGTTGAAATTCCCAATGAGGAAACAGCGCAGAAGATGCTGGCAGAAATCGAAGCCGGCAAATATACGATAAGCAAAATTGAAGAAAAAGAAACCTCAAGGAAACCGTATGCGCCTTTTACTACAAGTACAATGCAGCAGGACGCTTCCAACAAGCTGGGCTTTAACACCAAGAGAACGATGTTTGTTGCGCAGCAGCTCTATGAGGGCGTATCGGTTAAGGGGCACGGCACAATAGGTCTTGTTTCATATATAAGAACCGACTCTGTCAGAATTTCGGACGAGGCAAGGCTGGCAGCCAGAGACTATATAAAAGAAAACTTCGGAGAAAAATATTATTCCAACAACTATTATTCAAACAGAAAAAAAGAAGTGCAGGATGCCCACGAGGCAATCAGACCTTCATATATAGAGCTTGCGCCTGACGATATCAAGGACTCCCTTACGGCAGAGCAGTACAAACTCTATAAGCTTATCTGGTCGAGATTTATGGCAAGCCAGATGTCAAAGGCCGTATACAGCAGTATGTCTGTTGCCATAGACAACGGAGACTACGGCTTTAAGGCAGCGGGTTCCAAGCTCATATTCGATGGCTTCCGAAAGGTTTACGGAGCAGCCAAGGGCGAGGACGAGGATAAGATATTGCCTGAGCTTGCAAAGGGCGAAGAACTCAAAGCCACAGCAGTAAGGCCCGAACAGAACTTCACCCAGCCTCCGTCAAGGTTTACGGAAGCAAGCCTCGTAAGAGATTTAGAAGAAAAAAACATAGGCAGACCGTCAACCTACGCCCCTATAATCGGGACAATAGTAGAGAGAAGATATATAACCAGAAGCAAAAAAATGCTTGTGCCTACAGAGCTGGGATTTCTTGTGACCGATATGATGGAGCAGTATTTCAAGGAAATTGTAGACGTGGGCTTTACCTCCGATATGGAAGACAAGCTGGACGATGTTGAAGTCAAGGGCAGCGACTGGAAGCAGATTGTATCTGATTTCTATGAGCCTCTTTCAAAGGAGCTTGAAACAGCAGACAGGGAAATCGAAAAGGTTACAATTGAAGACGAGCCTACAGGAGAGCTGTGTGAACTGTGCGGCAGGCCGATGGTCAAAAAACAGGGCAGGTTTGGAGAATTCATAGCATGTAGCGGTTACCCTGAGTGCAAAAATACCAAGGCGATAGTAAAAGAACTTGATGTCAAATGTCCTCTCTGCGGCAAAAATATAGTGCAGAGAAAGAGCAAAAAAGGCAAGATTTTTTACGGTTGCAGTGGATATCCTGACTGCAATAATGTATACTGGTATAAGCCGGTAGATGAAAAATGCCCTGAATGCGGGTCACTGCTGGTAGAAAAAAAGGGAAAGGGAACCACGTTAAGTTGTTCTAATCCGGAATGTAAATTCACAAAATAACTTGGAGGAAATTTTTATGGTACAATTCCACGCAACAACAATATGTGCAGTAAGAAGAGGACCCGACGACATATGTATCGGCGGAGATGGACAGGTTACTATGGGTGAAACAGCCATTATGAAAAACGGCGCCAAAAAAGTAAAGAAAATATACAAAAACACTGTGCTTACAGGATTTGCAGGCTCTGTTGCAGATGCTTTCTCACTTACAGAGAAATTCGAAAGCAAGCTTGACGAGCACGGCGGCAACCTTAAACGCGCTGCAGTTGCGCTGGCGCAGCTTTGGAGAAGCGACAAGGCGGCAAGAAACCTTGAAGCACTGATGATAGTTGCAGACAGAGAAAGCCTGCTGGTACTGTCAGGTACAGGGGAAGTAATAGAGCCTGACGAGGATTTTGTTGCAATAGGCTCAGGCGGCAACTTTGCATATTCGGCAGCCAAAGCGCTGTTTAATCATACAGATATGTCAGCAGAGGAAATCGTAAGAGAGTCATTAAAAATAGCATCATCAATATGTGTATATACAAATGATCATATTTCCGTTGAAAAACTGTAGGGAGGGCATATTATGGCAAACACATTATACAAAATGACTCCTAAAGAAATCGTACAGGAGCTGGATAAATATATAATCGGGCAGGACGAGGCCAAAAAATCCGTAGCCATCGCCCTCAGAAACAGATACAGAAGAAGTCTGCTTTCAGAAGAAATGAGAGAAGAGATAACTCCTAAAAACATTCTTATGATGGGACCTACAGGCGTAGGTAAGACCGAAATTGCAAGAAGACTTGCAAAGCTTATGGACGCACCGTTTGTAAAGGTTGAAGCGACTAAATTTACAGAAGTAGGCTATGTAGGCAGAGATGTTGACTCAATGATAAGAGATCTGGTTGAAGCATCTTTAAGAGTTACAAAGCAGTCCAAGCTTGAGGAAAAATACGATATAGCAGATAAGATTGTTGAAGAAAAAATAGTCGAGGCTATAATACCGGGCAAAAAGAAAAACCCTGCCAAAACAGGCTCCAGAAATCCGTTTGACTTCATAATGAACAGCGGCGGATATCAGAGCCAGAAGCAGGAATACCTCGAAAGCCATCAGGAAAACAGCAGTGTAAGCGAGGACTCCGGTGTTGAATCAGCAAGAGAGCAGGTAAGAGAGCAGCTTCGCGCAGGACTTTTAGAGGAGCAGTATATCGAAATCGAGGTTACGGCAGCTCCAAAGGGCAACCAGCTTGATATGAGTAATGAAGGCATGAGCATTGCAATCGGCAACATATTCGGTGATATGATGCCTGAAAAGAAAAAGAAAAAGAACTGCAAGGTCAAAGATGCAAGAAAGATATTAAGAGAGCAGGAAGCCCAGAAGCTTATAGATATGGATCAGGTTACCGATGAGGCAGTCGAAAACGCCGAGCAGAACGGTATCATATTTATAGACGAAATAGACAAAATCGCAGCAGGCGGACAGTACCGCTCGGGAGCAGATGTGTCAAGAGAGGGCGTTCAGAGAGATATTCTCCCTATAGTTGAGGGAAGCGTTGTAAATACCAAGTACGGACCTGTAAGAACAGACCACATCCTCTTCATAGGCGCGGGAGCTTTCCACGTTGCAAAGCCGACAGATTTAATTCCTGAGCTTCAGGGAAGATTTCCTATCAGAGTGGAACTTGAAAACCTTACAAAAGAAACCTTTGTAAAAATCCTTACAGTTCCCGAAAACGCTTTGCTCAAGCAGCAGAAAGCGCTTCTTGAAACAGAGGGCGTTGAAATCGAATTTGCAGATGATGCAATAGATGAAATTGCAAATATGGCATTTCTTATGAATGAGCAGACCGAAAACATCGGAGCAAGAAGACTTCATACAATACTTGAAAAGCTTCTTGAGGATATTTCATTTAATGTGCCTGATGTTGAGGATAAGCATATCATAATTGACAGCGAATATGTTAAACAGAAATTTGAAGAAAAAATTCATCCGGAAGATCTGGACAGATATATACTTTAAGAAGACAGCAGCCGCAGATTTATGCGGCTGTAATTTTTACGGGCAGAAGTAATAAACTCTTTAGCTGCCTGCATAGAATATGCTATAATTATAATTATTGTTATAGCTATTTTTTTCTTGGTAAATTTCTCATTGCTTAATAAATATCCAAATACTAAACCAATACTAGTTAGACATAAACAACCAATAATATCACTTATATTTTCTAACATATTCTGCGAAACCTCTTTTCATTCTGAAAGACATTAGTTTTTCAGTTACACCATTTTTAAAAGTTATTGTATCATTTTTGATATTAACTTCTCTTACTTTTTCAACGTTGACAATACAATTTTTATGGCATCGTTGAAAATTTGGTTGTAGTTTGGTTAGTAGTTCTTTTAGTTGGGCATTTATTCCATATTCATTGCCATCGATAGTAAAAATTGTCGTTCTTTTTTCCGGAGAAACTTTTATATATAATATTTCGTCATAGGGTATTCGATAAGTAGAATGACAGTATTTGAAATTTAATACTTTCTTTTGGTTTAAGATGTTAAGAGCAGTCTTTAAACTTTTTTCTAATGTTTTTTCATACTTTGAAAATTTTGAAATATAGTCTAAGACCATCAATCTAGATTCAAAAACCAAATCTTGGCATTCATAATGAGATGTTAAAATAATTATAATACTATTCCAATCGTGTTCTCTAATTTTATCTGCAATATCTAATCCTGTGGTGCCTGGTAGCTCAATATCAAGAATGTAGATTTTCTGTTCGTCATTATTTTTAATAATACTCTCAAATGTAGAATTGTAACTTTTGAATCTTGTAATCTTGTAGTCATAATCGTAAGGCATCATTACTTTATTTACGATTAATCTAGTTTTTTCAACTACTTCGACATTATCATCACAAATTACAAATCTAATCACTTTGGTCACTTCCTTAGTTAAGTGTATTATAACACCAATTATTTTTTATGTAAACTAATTGGACACATTTTTATTTTTTTAATTTTGTTTTTTATGAATATTTTATTATGGTTTGGTTATAATATAATTGGTGCTGGCGATTTTATCGATAGTCTCAACGAT
>OLOV01000562.1_pt1 | contig 32576 bp, 24 predicted proteins | sample 1672931 | NCBI WGS metagenome assembly OLOV01 (sample SAMEA3136738, study PRJEB25190) | human gut metagenome | biome: human gut; feature: human-associated habitat; material: faeces | place: Austria | collected 2013 | reverse complement strand
AATATGCTTACAGTATCCGGCCAGCGCCTCGTCGATGGCGTTGTCCACGATCTCATAGACCAGGTGGTGCAGACCGGAGGAGGAGGTAGAGCCGATATACATACCGGGTCTTTTTCTGACAGGCTCCAGTCCCTCAAGAACCTGTATCTGCTCGGCATCGTAATTCTGATTTTGTTTTTTTGCCATTAAAATAGCCACCTCATTTTTATAAGATTATACCTGTTTATTGTATCATAAAATCACTCTTTTTACAAGATTTTAGCCTGATTTCGGTCTTTGGAAACATCAACATAAAAAACCTCGCTGTAATGCGAGATTTTTTATATCTAAACTTGTAAAAAATATGCGATATATATTGTATTTTACTTCTCTATTGTACCGTTTTTGATACGGTAGGTAATTCCGTCGGGAAAACTGTCTGCAACCTCCTCTGAAATTTCGGTCGTGGTTATAAAAATCTGAACCTTATTCAGGCAGTTTACAAGATATGACTGCCTGCTTCTGTCAAGTTCGGACAACACATCATCAAGCAGCAGTACGGCATCCTCTCCTGTAATTTCTTTAATAAGTCTTATCTCGGCAAGTTTAAGGGAAAGAGCTGCTGTTCTCTGCTGCCCCTGTGAGCCGAAATGCCTTATATCCACACCGTTGATGCAGATTTTAAGGTCATCCTTGTGCGGTCCCTTTGAAGTGGTGCGCTGAAACAGGTCTTTTTCGAGATTTTTCTCTGTTTCGGCCAGGAATTCCTCCCGCAAATTTTCACCATATGGTATGTTTGCTTCATACTCAACGGTAAGAGTTTCTTTGCCCGAGGTTATGCTGCTGTGAATTTCACTGCTTACTTCTTCTAATTTTTTTATAAAATCGTTTCTCTTCTTAATTATTTCAGAGCCGTACTCCGCCAGCTTGTAATCCCATATCCTGAGTATGTCCGTCTGTATGTTATCCTCTTTGAGATATGCGTTTCTCTGCTTCAGAACTTTTTTGTAGTTGTACAGGTTTTCATAATATAACGGCTTGAGCTTGCTTAGCTCCCTGTCTATAAATTTTCTTCTTCTGTCGGGAGAGTCCTTTACAAGCTTTAAATCCTCGGGGGAGAATATAACGACATATACTTTTTCGAGAAGCTCTGTCATTTTGCTTACTTTCACTCCGTCATAGGATATGTACTTGCTGTCAGGTTTTATAAGCATGGAAAAAGGCTGATCCTCATCGTCTGCCGCTATGACTGCATCTATTCTGGCATAATCCCTGTTAAAGTTTATGGTTTCTCTGTCTTTGCGCGTGCGAAAGGATTTTGCAAAGGACATCATATATATTGCTTCTATTAGGTTGGTCTTGCCCTGCGCATTGTCGCCAATTAGGATATTGACTCCCGGATGAAATTCCACCGACAGATTGTCATAGTTTCTGAAGTTTTCAAGCTTTAAAGATTTTACATACATTACTCTTACCTGTACCGGAATTATACTCTTACGCCTTTGCCCTTGCCTGTGATATGCTCTATATCTATTCTGACCATTCTCATGGCTGCCTTGGCCTTGTTGAAATATTCGATGCCGCCGTCATAATATTCATTGGAGTATTTCTCTATGATAGGAATGTGGCTCTGGAGCATTTCTTCAGGGTCCTCCACAAACGACGCCTTGCCGAAAGCTATAACGCTTGCGAAATCAGTGCCGTATTTTTCAGGAATAACATCGTCCTGAGCTATAACTGTGAAAGATACCTTAGGATTGTTTTTTATTGCATCCACCTTGTGGCCTTCCTTTGCGCAGTGGAAAAATATTTTGCCGTCACTGTACGCATAGCTTACGGGAACTCCGTAAGGATAGCCGTCATCTCCTATGACAGACAGTACGCCGCTGGTGCATTTGTTAAGTATTTTTTCTGTCAGCTCTGCTGAAAGCTGTCTTTCTTTTCTTTTCATTTCTCTGAACATAAAGCTACCTCCTTACTGTCTATTCATTCTATCATAAATATCTCACCTTTTATAAGGTATTTTAAAAGTTTTTAGCAGATTTCCAAGCTCCCTATATAAAATGCTCCAAACAAGGATAATCTCTACCTTGTTCAGAGCATTTCAATACTATCTGTTATTTACTTTTAGACAGCTTGGTCCAGACTCTAGCAGCATATTTGCACTGCTTAAGCTCTGTCTGCGCAATCAGTTTGCCGTCATTGTCATAAACCGCAATGCGAGCCTTGTAATAATATCTGGTACCTTTAGTACCCTTTGTGTTGATATAATAGTTTTCGCTCTTTGCAGTCATAAGCCTGTAGCCGGATGTTTTCTTTGTTGAACGGTAATATTTATATTTTACCGTATATCCGTCAGGAAGTTTATCTGTAATTGAGGCAACAACATTAATTCTGATATTTTTCTTTGAAGTTTTCGCAGAGCGAGCTTTTAAAGTCATATCATTTAACGCTTCTTTTACCTTGCTGTCAAGTTCTTCCTTAGTAGGCTCTTTAATTTTATCCTTGAAGATAACTTCTACCTTATCTCCCGGTTTTAAACCCTTAACCTCTGTAACAGCTCCGATATCTTTACCGTTTACAAGAACCTTATCAACTTCCTTACCCTCATCAGGTGTGATTTTTATTGTTGTTCCATCATCGGACAGGTCTGTCTTACCTCCGTCACCTGTAGTTATTTCAGGTTTCTGTACCGGTATTACTATACCGCCGCCACCGCCGGAGGCCGGTTTCGCCCAAAGGACGATCGTGCCGGCCAGCTTGTTGTAGTTAGCCAAGTCGTTTGGCGTAAAGAGCCATCTGTATGCTGTGCCTTGTTCAACCGGCGTATCATCTGCCAGCGTAGTCGTCTGATTCTCCGCATCGACCCAAGCGATCGAACCCGGTGTCGAGAATAGATTGCTGCCCTCAAGGCTGGCAGTCAGCCCTGCATCCGCCAGCCTCTTGCCGCTCGCTTTGATCTCTGTATACTTCGGCGCGCCGCTCGGCGTTGCCTTGTTGATGGTTACCTTGATGTTCGTTTCAACGGCTGCATAGATGGTTGCATCGTTCGGTGTAAAGACAACGGCCACACTGTCATTGCTGTCTGCAACAAACTTGGGAGCAGTGGTCTTAAAGCCCCATGCACCCTCAACGGTGTTGCCGTTAAAGGTAGCCGTACCGGTGATCTTGCTGTCGGGAATGGCGTTGCCGTCATAGGTGACGGTGATGTCCTTCGCGGTGACAGTGGGAGTATCCTTGTCGGTCAGGGTGATGACCAGATTGACGGTGGAATCCGCATAGTTGTCAGAGCCGATGGTCACAGGCAGGGTGACGGTATCGTTGGCCGCACCGCCGGTGATAGTAAACTTCACCGTGCTGCCAGTCATACTGGCAGTGACAGATGCAGAGCCGGTCGTGCTTTCAGAACCCTTAGCGTAGGTCAGATTGCCTGCATCCTCGGGCATACCGGCACGGCCAATGTCCCTGCTCTGCTCAGTGGTCACACTGAACTTCTGGTTGATGGTGATATCCGGCAGGTCGCGAGCGTCAGCCTTGCCGATGGAGTAGGTCTGCTCCTTGTCAGCAGGCAGCCTGTAGTTGCCTGCCTGTGCGCCAGTCAAGCCGGTGGCGGTGACGGTATAGGGGCCGCCTACAGCGGTCTGATCGCCGCCGGTGACGGTAACATCGACCTCATCGTTGCCGACCTTGTTGCTTACCGTGGCAGTTACAGTCTTGCCGTCATTCCATTTACGATCTGTAATATTTCTCCAATCGAGGGTCACATCCTTGGCATCCAGCGACCAGGTTTTTCTGGCGGTTCCGGTGTAGTTGCCCTTGCCCTCGATAACCAGTGTGTTCTCGCCCACATTGATCGCCTTGTTGCCGCTGACAACGGCGTAATCATGGCCTCCGGCTATTAGAGAATAGGTACCATCCATAACAGAGGAGATGGCCACATCCTGCTCGCTGCCGTTATAGGTTGCCTGTTGGCCGAGGTTGATGGTCACGCCGGAAATGTTTTTCGGGGCGATGGTGAAATTCGCCGTGCCGGTGTGGATCATGATGTCAGTCTCATACTGCACCTTCACGGTGTAGTTGCCCGCGTCGGTGGGAACAGTTGTGCTGAAATCGCTGCTGCCCTGAGCGGCATAGGTGACCATTGCCTCTGTACCCGCCATCACAGGGTACTGTGGCGTTTTTGCGTTCTCTCCGTAGGTCCAGTTGTTCATGCTGACGGAAATATCCTGCACTTCCTGCTTGGGCTGGAGCGTAATGTTCACAACCACCGGAACAACCGTGTAGTTCTTGCTGGTCAGATTGACCGTGATGCTTCCCAGCGTTGTTCCCGTGATGCTCGCCAACGGACGCATGGTAACGTACAGCTTGCCGTTGTCCCATTTGGTCGATTTTACAAAGTTAACGTTTGTAGAGATGCCGCCATATGTCGTATTCGGCTCTAAGCCGCCGCCATGCGGAATATTTTTCAGCGCCTTGGCAATATCCACATCATATATGTACTCTCCCGATACCGGATATACGGTCAGCGGCACCTCAAGGCTGACGCCGTTGTTGGCGTGCTGAGCCTTTCCGATGGTCAGGCCCCATTCGCTGGTGGCCGCATTGATGTTATCGTCTCCCGCAAAGACCGCTTCAATGATGTAATCGCCCGCGTCAGTGGGATTTTTGCCCAGCGCATCGCCATTCTTGACATAATCATTGCCGTTCTTCGTGGCGTTATACCAATTAAACTTAAGTTGGTTAACCGGAATCAGATTACTGGGTTTGCCGTCGAGATAAATCGTCAGCGAAGTGGGATTCTGAATCGCACTACCACTAAACACACTTTGTGCTTGCGGGTAGCCCTGCCAGCTTCCAACACTCGGCGTAGCCTTTGCAATGGTATACTCCACGCTGGCGGTCTTGGCATTTTTACCCTCGCCCAGGGTGATGCTGGCGGTGTAGGTGCCCGCGTCGGTGGAGGCGGCCCCAAGGGGAGTGCCGCCCTTTGTGTAGGTGATGGCGTCCTCATTCACTGCCAAACCCTGCCAGCTGTTTTCTGTCAGCGTCGCTTTTTCGCTCTGACCGTCGCCGTAGGTTGTGTGTGCAGGCTTGTTGATAGTCACGCTGCCGCCGTTGGCGTTGCACTTGCTGCATGTGGCAGTGATGGTCGCGCCGCTTGCCGTGTACGTCCAGCTATGCTGATGCCGGGTCACGGTGAACGGCTCGCTGTAGCACTGGTAGCCGTTGTCGCTCCGCACATCAACGCGGTATTGGTAGATGCTGTTTTCCGGCAGATCGCTGATGGAGAGCGTCTTGCTCTGCCCGCCGGTATGCGTCGCAGCATTAACAGCGCTGAATCGCGTGGTCCATTCGTTATTTGATTCGTTAAACAGCTCCCACCAGTAGTAGTAGGTGACGCCCTCTATTTCTGGCGCGATTACCGCAGTCAGCGTGATCTTGCCGTCCGTCGCAAACGCCGAGTTTCCGGTGTAGCCCTCATCGCTATTCGGATAGATCTTCTTGACCACGTAGGGCGCTTTTTCAACGGTGACTTTTGATAGGCCTATATTGGCGTTGGAGACCCATGTGTTATCCTCTTTTTTGTAAGCGTACCCCTCCGCCAGCAGCGCGTAGGGCTTGACATAGTTGGTGCCGCTCGTGATCTCGCCGTAGCTGCCGCCGCTGAGACTGGCACTGCTGCCGTCGTTCATGACATCCACACGGCTGAAGGTGCCGTTGCTCAGCGAAAGCTTTCCGCCGTTCTTCGCCGTGACAATGGCGAGCTTCGTATTCCCGTCATTGACGGTCAATTCCGCGTCTTTGCCGTCCACCGTCACATAGAAGCCTCCGTTGCTGCCCGTGACCGTCAGAGAAATGCCCTTGGCGATGAGGTCCACATCCTTGGCCCTTTTCCCGCCGGTCGCCAGCGTCACCGGCCCACGGGTCAACTCATAGGCGGTCCGCTTCCCGTAGACATTGCCATCCACATTCTGATACAGCGTGATGGTCTTTGCACCGTCCGCCGCGTTCGCCGCCTCGATGGCAGTGGCAAAGGCCGCGTACCAGCTCGTCTTGCCGCCGACGGTCAGCGACGCCGTCATCTGTCTATGACAGCCACTGCAAATGCCGGTTTGCGCATCCACAGTGTGGGCATGGGTCTTCACAGTCACATTGTAAAGTTTTGAATCTCCGCTGTTCGATATGGCGTTACCGCTCTGATCGTAGTAAGCCGCGCCCTCCGCCAGCAGGTCGGCGAGTTTGCGGTCGCCGCTGGTTTTGATTATCGTAAATGTGCCGCCGGAGAGCTTGACTTTGGTGGTGTTAAAATCCGCGAAGGCAAACGTGCCGCCGGAGATCGTGCCCGTGACATTGTAGTCAAACGTAACGCCGCCATATTTCTTTTCACAATTAAAGCTGCCGCCGCTGATGTTCGCGGTGCTGCTACCATTGAATTCGACAGGACCATCGAAGGTACCGCCCTTGGCGTTCAGCGTGCCGTTCACCGTGACGCCGGCGTCGGTAAATGTGACGCCCGCCTCCACCGTCGCCGTGCCGTTGATGGTCGCACCTCTATAGCTGCCGCTGGCAAAGGTCACATTCGCGTTTTCAGCGACCGTCACATTCTTGGCGGTGTGCGTTCCGCTCTCCAGCGTCAGCGTGCCGGTCAGCATTATGTAGGTGCCGTAAGGCATATCCCGCAGCAGGGTCAGCGTCGGCTCGGTGCAGCCCTCATTGCTCCAGCCGTTCAAGGTCTGGATGGCCTCTACATAGCCGTTTTCCAGCGCGCTGTCTTCCGTGAAGTAGGCAGTCTTGGTCGATCCATCGGTGGTGCTCTGGGCGGTAATTTTCGTGTACAGGTTCTTGTTGCACACAGAGCACACGGGGTTGCTGTCATCGGCGCACTGATGGACGCACTCCGGGAACTGCACCTTGTACGCTGTATAGCCGGTCAACTCTGCAATTTTGGTGCTCTTATCAACGATGCTCCATGTACCGTCCTTTTCGCCGTACAGCTCGCACTTCGCGTAGGCGGTTCCCAGCAGGTCATTAACGGTGAGGCTCTTGCTCGTCGTGTTATCCGTGAACCCGCCGATGGTGCAGGCGTTTGTATTGCCCTTCCACAGCTTCAGGCCGTAGCCCGTACTTGTGGAGCCATGCGCAGCATTGCTTAAAACCAACTCGCCGATTTCGCCGCCAAAGCGCTCCAATGCGCCGCCGGCCTGCAGCTCCACGCGCGAAATCTTGCCGGTGTAGGAGTCGTCAACCGCCAGCGTTCCGTTGGACGCAACCCAAAACTTGACATTGAGCGCCTGCGTTCCGCCGCCCTTGCTGGAATCCTTGACCGTCAGAGTATTGGGCTTGTTCCCGCCTCCGACATGAATGTAATAACGCCCGCTGCTGACAGTTTTGCCATTCAGATCCAGCGTCGCTGGGTAGGTATCAGAAGAGCAATTTCCTGTGAGCGTCACATCCCGCAGCAGCGTCACGGTGCTGCCTCTGGCTGCATTAAACGCCTCCGTCAGCGTCTTATAATAGGCGCTATCGCCCACGCGCGCGTCGAATTGCGTTTTGCACTTCTTGCAGGTGTAGCCGGTATCGTCCATCTCGTGCGTGCAGGGCACAAGATAGACCTTGCCGTCCTTGCCCAGACTGGTCTCGCTGTCGGCGGCGTCCGCCTTGAAGTTCTCGGCGCGGAGCGTCACGCCGCTTGCCGGTTCGGCGATGGCCCCATGCTCTATGCCTTCACGCACGCCCACATGGATGACCGAATTCTCACTCAATTCGCCTGATACAAGAATGGGCAGCTTCCAATCAAAATTGGCGTAATAACCGGCCTTCACCGAGCCGGAAACAGTGAGCTCAGGAGTTGTTGTTTCCTTTCCGTCGTAGTAAACGTCATATTGAGAGTTGTCGGTAACGGTAGCATCGGTGAGGGTAATAGCGCCCTTTCCATAGATGCCGCCGCCCTCATAGGTGCTGTTGTTTCCGGTGATCGTCACATTCTTGACGGTTACCCCTCTCTGCGAATAAATGCCGCCCCCGTGGCCATAACTTGTATTTCCCGTGGCGGACGCCTTGTTGCCGGTGATCGTGGCGTTGGAGATCGAAACATTGCCGGCGTTAAAGTGGATATAGATGCCGCCGTCGGATGCGCCTGCGGTGTTGTTGGAAATGGTGCCGCCGTGCATGGTGAAGTTCGGCGGGTCGGTCTGATTCGTCGTGCCGACAAGGAACACACCGCCGCCGGAGCTGCTGTCTTTTTTATTACCGGTAATCGCTCCACCATACATGGTAAAGGACGAGCCGGTCTTAATTTCATTATGTGAGCCAATCTCTACACCGTTTACAAAGCCGGTAATCGTGCCCCCATAGAGGTTGAATGTGCCGCCGTTGATGGACACGCCGCTCCCGTTTCCGTTGCCCTGGAGCTTGCCCGTGCCGGAGCAGTCAGTCAGCGTCAGCGTCGCGCCGCTGCCGACGGTGATTTTGCCGCTGATCGTCTGCCCGTTCAGGCAGAGCTTGACGTCGCCGGTCACAGTCCAGTTCGCCGATACGGACTGCGTCAGATAGTAGCTGCCCGCAGAGTCAGGCAAATAAGTTGTTGCTGTCCACACTGTTCCAGCATTATCATGGGTATGACCGTTAACATCTGCAATACCACCACAAACACAATGGTTAGTATGTCCATTCTCTGTACTAATTTCATTCTCATCAGAATTTGTACTGAGAGTTACTGTCTTGTCAGTACCCCCCCTATTTACTTTATTCTGGAATGTTTTAAATTCTTCTACAGTATTAATCTTAAAAAGATTATCTGTACCTTTTTCAGGTATATTACCTTCATTTGCCCACACGCCTGCAGGCATCATACTCAGACATACCGCTATAGTAAGCAGTATACTAAATATTCTTTTTCTCATTTAGTTTAATTCCTCCTTAACCTGTGTAATTTAATATATATCAATCCCTGTTATCGGGTATCAGTCTATAAATTCTCCGGCACCAGTCTGAGTTTCTTGGCAGCAGTCTTTGCCTCACTTCTGCGTTTTACATCAAGCTTGCTCAGAATATGGCTTACATGAGTTTTAACTGTAGGCAATTTGATATCCATAATCTGGCCTATTTCCGCATTGCTTTTATCTGCGCAGATAAGATGTAAAATCTGCAGCTCCATCGGTGTAAGAGCTTCACCTAAAGCAAGACGCGTCTGAAGAAAATGCGGATAAAATGCCGCCTGCGCTCTCACATCTGTCATAAGTCTGCGGTACCATTTGCTGTCGTTTTCTGTACTCAGAGCCTCAAGAAGCGGTAAAACAGCAGTTCCGTAAACACTGACTGTCCTTATAAACTTGAATTCTTCCGCTGTTTTAAGAGCCTTGTTCAGAGAGTCTTTCCATTTATCTTCTTTTTTTCGATACAGCGCAATTGCTTTAAGTACATACAGATGAATACTGTCGATATGCTTCGCACAGTTCTCACAGTATAATTCCAGAGGAGAAAGTGTCATCAGGGCGGCGTCAGGCCTGCCGTCTGCAAGCTCTACCATAGCCTGTGTAAAATACTGATATCGCTTCATAACGTTTATGTGCATAGGATCACGCGGCGCTTTTTCTCTGTACCATTCCTCCGCGCTGTCAAGGTCACCGCTGTGAAGCGAAATACGGCACAGCACAGCATCCATATTAGGCAGAAAACGCGTCCGTCTTTCTTCTTCAAATTGATCTCTCAAAGATCTGATTGTCCGGCAGGCTTCATCACTCTTGCCGTTTGCAAGCTGGCTTCTTGCAATCAGCCCGCCCACTGCAAATTCCATATCCGGTGTTCCCTTCTGCCTTATTTCATTTAAAGAAGGTATTAAAGACAGTACTCTTGCTGAAACATCTTCGCCCTTTTCAAATTTACTTTCGGCAATTGCACATTCTGCGAGGCCTACACCATCTTTTCGTAAAATTGCCTCCACAGGAATACGAATTGTTTTGTAGAGCAGATCGTCTTTTTTACTCCATATTGAAAAATCCTTGCCGCCGTTCATAATACTTGGAAGTGCGCTGGTAACCGAAAACGGCGGAAGTATAATTTCTTTGTTTGTAAGCATATGAAATACTGCCGGAATTATATTTGTCAGATTGTCTACGCCTCGCTGCGGAAGCGAAATATCAAGCCATGCAATTTTGCCTCTTGCCTGTTTGCCTGCGGCGTCTTGCCTCCTGCAGCGATTTAAAAATTCCTGAAGCTCCTGATACCATTTTTCCGAGCCGGCATAGTCCATGGCTAAAGCGCAAAGCATGCTCATTCCCTGCATCAGCGAAGGTGAAGCTAATATTTCTTCTTCAGGCAGACTTCGATAATATTTTTCCATTTCGCTGTAATGACCCATTCCCGGGTGAAGCTCCGCATTACGCACCAGAAGTTCAGAAACTTTGGAATGATCATTGCCCTTGGTATAACAGTCAAGAGCATGAGCATAATCTTCTTTAAGCTCATAATACAGACCGCCGCGGCCAAAAAGCGCTCTGCGTTTTTCTTCTGTATATTCCTGTTCAACTTTCCATATAAGAAAGCTTCTGAACTGAGGCCAGAAACGAAAACGCTGCACATCATCATATAGAAGCATTGTTGTTTTGCGAAGCAGCCAGTCAAGTAACTTCCCTGCATGCGGATCGCCTGTTACCATTCTTGCCATTTCAAGATCAAAGCTCTCAAAAGGTGAAAGCTCCAGTAAAAATCTGCGCATAGGTAAATCAAAACGAAGAAATACTGCTTCCTCAAAATATGTATATACTTCCTGAAAAGCCTGAGCTGCAATTTCCATAGTGAAAGGTCTTCCGCCTGCCATAAGTCTTGCAGTAATCATTACGCCAAGAGGATATCCTATTGATTCCTTTAAAATACTGCGTATTTCACTGTCTGTCGCCTTAACATTGTATGTTTCAAGCAGCTTCTGAATATCATCAAAGTCAAACAGCAAATCTTCTGCCTGCAGCACAGTCATAAGTCCTGTGTATCTGAAAGCCGTCAGATATCCCGGCGGTACTCCTCGTGAAAGCAGTACAAAACGACGTTCCGGCTCTGAACGTATAAGTTCGCACAGAAGCTGTCCGTCAGACTCATCCTGCATAAGCTGTAAATCATCAATAAGTAAAATATCCCATTTCTTTTTTGCAGAAACAGATGAAAAATCTGCTGTATCTGCATTAAGGCGAAGTATCTTTTTTCCTTGCAGTAATGCATCAGCTAATACTGTTTTGCCAAAGCCGCAAGGCGCGCTTAAAAAAAATATTCTTCCGTTTTTTATGAATTTATTAAACTTATCTGCTATTACAGGTTTAATTATAGTGTGTTCAGGCACAATAGCCTCCTTTTATCTCTTTATTGCATTCTAATATATTATAATCAGGTGCTTAAGTAATGTAAATCGTTCCAAAGTATGAGGGAATTTAAAAAAAAGCCCCGAAAAGAGCTTCTTAATTAAAAATTTTTATAAACCTATTATATTTTTTCTATTTCCTCTTTAGATAAACCTGTGTATTTAATAATTTTATCTATAGGTTCTTTATCGTTCTTCATGGCCCTAGCCATCTCAATCTTTTCTGCAGCTCTGCCAGAAGCCTCGCCCTCTGCAATACCTTCCTCTTTTGCTTCAGCAATCATATATTCCAATGTCACCAGTCTTTCCCTCCATTCAGGCGTGTTGTATTTCTGTACACGCTCATCAATACCTTCAATCAGTTCGCTTCCTACCTTGGTCGGGTCATTTATATATTCATAAAATGACCTCAGTTTGTTCAACAGTATTTTACTTGTCCCACCATTAAAATGCAAGTCATTCTTGCGAATATAGCTTTCTACGACATACATGGGCTCGCCAAGCCCCAGATAGTCGAATGTGCAAATGAATATCACATAGGTATTTTTAAGATCTTTGAATCTGCCACCTTTTTCAAGGCAGTCGGTATCCATGAGAGCCTGATAATATCTGTTTCTTTTTTCAAGATCATGCTTATTGGTTGTCTGCATTTCAATGTCAATCCATTTGTCTGCAGTTTTCACATATGCGTCAAACCTGACTCCTCGCATATCTTTTCCGAAATCAAGATATGCCTGCAGCGCTATCTCCAGCTCATCTTTTTCTTTTTTTTCATCAGGCGAAGAATTCTCTGACGCTGCTATTTTTACCTCGCCTATCTCCTCATCAGGAATTATGAGCTCTGCAATTCCTTTACAGATATCAGGATCTCTCATTACCAGAGCAAATATAAAATCATTTGTAAAAGGTTTAAAATCTTCCTTGTTTTGTGCTCTTTCATTCTGTTGTTTCTCTTCTGTCATTGTTTTTTCTCCTTTTATTTTTGTTTTCATAAATCGAAAAACGCACAATAAAAAACCGCTTAAGCTGAAACTTAATTCAGCCTAAACGGCTTATCTGTGCATCTTTACAAATTTTCTATGCTACCATTTTACTACACCTTATTTTTACAGTTAACTCCTTTTTTATTTTTTTCTGTAATTTTTTTAATCCGTTGATATTTAAACGTTTGAAGCATTTCACTTGACAAAAACAAGATTTTAAATCAGTAAAATTTTTTTACCTAGTTCGATGAAATTCTTACAGGCAGTATCAGGTACTCATATAGATTTCCCTCAATAGGCTTTACCAGAGCCGGCGTTATGCTGGTATTAAGCTCTATTTTTACATACTCATCATCTATAACCTTGAGAGCGTCCAGCATATATTTTGAATTGAAGCCTATTTCAAGATCTTCACCTGTTTTTTCCATTATTATTTCTTCCTTGACATTACCTTCTTCCGATTTTGAAGTAAGAGTAAGCAGGTTGTTTTTGATATTTATTCTGATAAGATTGTTTTTACCTTCCTTTGCAAGAAGTGATGCTCTTTCGATACTTTCAATCAGCTCGCCTCTGCTGATAGTAACAGTAGTGCTGCAGCTCTTAGGAAGTATATCTCTGTATTTAATGAATTCACCCTCAAGCAGCCTGAGTATTATATGTGTTGTATCAACCTTAATGAATGCTTTTTTCTGTCCCAGTGATATTTTAATATCCTCTTCTCCGTCTGATTCAGATATTATCTTATTTATTTCATTTAATATTTTTGCGGAAATTATGATATTGTTGTTTTCAGCGTTTTTCATAAGTTCTCTGGTTACAGCCATTCTGAATCCGTCAAGAGCAACCATGTTGATATAGTTTTCTTCTATTTCTATTAAAACACCTGTAAGCACTCCCTTTGATTCATCAATGGTTGCGGCAAATGATGTTCTTGATATCATACTCTTGAATATTTCTCTGTCAAATGAAAGCTCATTTATGTTTTCTTCTTCGTCGCTGAGATTAGGAAATTCCTCTGATGAAAATCCTATAATTTTGAATTCTGATTTTGAGGTTTTTATCATTATGACATTATTTTCTTCTTCCTCTATTAATATTTCTTCATTTGGAAGCTTTCTTACTATATCTCCAAACAGCTTTGCAGGTATTACAACCGAGCCTTCCTCTATGACATTTACATCTATGGCCTTTTCGATGCTTAAATCAAGGTCAGATGCTGAAAGTATCAGGCTGTTTTCTTCGGATTTCAAAAGTATACCTTTTAAAACAGGTATTGTTGTTCTTGTGCTTACCGCTTTTGAAACGATATTTAATGCTTTTGACAGTTTCTGCTGGCTGCAAGTGAATTTCATTTTTTTCCTCCAAAATTCTATTATTTTTATTAATATATATTAGTAGTAATAGTAGTAGGGGCTGTGGATTTGTGGATAAGTACTCAAAAGCCCTGTAAATTCAACAGAAATTATTATTGAATTTCTGTTAATAAGATGTTTTTTTATGTATTTTTGTGTGTGGAAAACTATTCTTCGTTGATTACAGTGACAAGCTCATTGACAATCTGCTTGGTTTCATCATTGAATTTAATTTCATCCCTTATTTTTTCGTAGGCATGAAGAACTGTTGTATGATCTCTGCCTCCGAAGTATTCTCCTATCTTAGGAAATGAAAGCTCTGTCATCTCTCTGCAGAGGTACATTGCTATCTGTCTTGGGAAAGCTATGGCTCTTACGCGCTTTGAGCTTTCCATATCGGCAAGCTTTAGATTGAATTTTTTGCATACCTTCTTTTTGATAAGGTCAGGTGTAATTCCCGAATCTGTATTTGAAAGTATATCCTTTAGTGTATCTTTTGCAAATTTTATGTTTATGTCCTCGCCCATTAATGTTGAAAAGCTTATTATTCTGTTCAAAGCTCCCTCAAGCTCTCTGACGTTGAACTTGATTTTTTCGGCAATCAGGCTTATTACCTCCTGAACATCATCGTTGAGCCTGATGCCTTCAAGCTCTGCTTTTCGCTGAAGTATTGCAACTCTTGTTTCATAGTCGGGAGCCTGTATGTCCGCTATGATGTTCCATTCAAAACGGGAACGCAGTCTTTCATCAAGATTTACAAGCTTGTTTGGGGCTCTGTCACTTGATATTATTATCTGTCTGTTGTTTTCGTAAAGAGCGTTGAATGTATGGAAAAGCTCTATTTCTGTTGAGTCCTTACCTTCTATAAACTGTATGTCGTCTATGAGAAGCACATCCTGATTTCTGTATTTCTCTTTAAATTCTTTTGTTTTCTTTTTATTGTTCTTGGTATCTCTGATAGCATCTATAAGTTCGTTTGTAAACATTTCCGAGGAAACATAAAGAACCTTGAGATCAGGGTGATGCTGCATTATGTAGCAGCCTATGGCGTGCATAAGATGTGTCTTGCCAAGACCTGAGCCTCCGTATATAAAGAGGGGGTTGTAGGCCTTTGACGGTGACTCGGCAACTGCAACTGCCGCAGCATGAGCATATTTGTTGTGATCTCCAACAACAAATGTATCAAATGTATACCTCGGATTGAAATAGAATTCCTCTGTATATTCTTTGTTTTCTTTTTTTGGTTTAGGTGTATCTGTAGGTATATTAAAGGAAACCTTGAGAGGTTCGCCGAATACTTCCTGTATGTTGGTTTCAAGAAGCTTAAGATATCTTTCGTTTATTACCTTTACAAGAAGCGCGTTAAAAACTTCAAAGTATATTATTTTGTTTGTTTCGTCTACGGAATTAAAAATCAGAGGCTTAAACCAGGTGTCATAGCTGATAGGTGTTAAATCCGCTTTGATTTTTTCAAGTGTTTTGTTCCATTTTTCCAGTTGTTTCTTTTTATCCATTTTCACATCTCCAAAATTACTGTATATATAATATCAAAAAAGTTATCCACAGACAATTGCTTTTTTTAATAAAGCAAAAAAACTTATTTAGGGGTATTTATACACAGGTTGTGGAAAAAGTTGTGAACATTATCAACATTTAAATCTCAAGGGGTTTGAAGTAATATAAAAAGTAAATTATGAACAAATACGTTGACATCGGCAGTCTTTGAATATATAATATATAGGCGTATCTATGCCTTTGGAATTTAGATGGCATAAAATTAAATTTTCAATTCAGGAGGAAAATAACAATGAAACAGACTTATCAGCCTAAAAAAAGACAGAGAAAAAAGGAACACGGATTCAGAAAAAGAATGAAGACTAAGAACGGTAGAAACGTACTTAAGAGAAGAAGAGCAAGAGGAAGAAAAGTTTTATCAGCATAATAAAACTTTAAACAGTATTTATTTAAAGGGCGTTTGTTTGATGCTAAAAAAAGATGTTTTAAGAGGAGCTAAGAATTTTAATAGCGTTTACAAAAAAGGCAGATCTGTTGGTGACAGATATATTGTGCTATTTTATAAAAAGAATGGTCTTCCTTACAACAGAACTGCATTTCTGGCAAGCAAAAAGGTCGGAAACAGCGTAGCAAGAAACAGAGCAGCCAGATTAATGAGAGAAAGCTGCAGACAGATAAGAGATACTTTTAATACGGGATATGACATTATATTTATAGCCAGAAACACTATTAACGGCAGGAAATGTCAGGAAGTATTAAAATCAATGAAGTCTGCCGCCAGAAGATCCGGAATTATAAAAAAATGAAAAGAGTTTTGATTTTTTTAATAAGGGGATATCAGAAATTTATATCGCCTTTATTTTCTGCCAGATGCAGATTTTATCCGACATGTTCGGTGTATTTTATTCAGGCGCTGGAGAAATACGGATTTTTTAAAGGAAGCTTTCTCGGAACTAAAAGAATTCTCAAATGTCACCCTTTTAGTTCCGGAGGCTATGACCCTTTAAAATAATGGAGGAATTTAATGGGAGTAATTGCAAAACCGATAGGTGCACTATTACAATTAATTTACAATTTTGTCGGAGTATATGGTGTTGCTATTATAATACTTACAGTAATAGTTAAGTGCTGCCTTTATCCGCTCTATGCGATGCAGACAAAGAGCACGGCATCAATGACAGATATACAGCCGAAGGTAAGAGAAATCCAGAAAAAATATCAGAATGATCAGCAGATGATGAATCTGAAGATGCAGGAGCTCTACAAGGAAGAAAAGTTTAACCCTATGGCAGGCTGCCTTCCTATGCTTATCCAGTTCCCTATAATCATGGGACTGTTTGCGCTGCTCAGAGATCCGCTGAAATTTATGGGTACCGATAATGACATTCTATTTGCGGTACACGATGCGTTTTTATGGATGACCGACCTTACCCAGCCGGATAAATGGATACTTCCGCTTGCTGCAGGTGTGGCAACATTTATATCATTTACAATGACTCAGGCTCTTACGGGAGGAAACGCCGCAGGAGGAGCTGCCGCTCAGACAAATGCAATGATGAAGGGTATGAAATACATATTCCCTGTAATGATTGTATGGATGGCAAGAACATATCCTGCAGGCTTATCAATTTACTGGTTCGTAAGCCAGATAATCCAGATTTTCATTAATCTGCGTTTAAACTCCATCAGAAAAAAGATAAGAGCAGACAAAGAAAATAAAAAGAAAAGAAAATAGTACGTTACTATTTTACCGGAGGAAAAATTAATATGGACTTTTCAGAAAAATGGGGAACAGATATTGACGAAGCTGTGAAACTGGCTTTGGCAGATCTGAAACTTACTATAGATGAAGTCGATGTCACAGTATTAGAAGAACCGTCAAGGGGATTCTTTGGAATAGGCTCAAAGCTTGCAAAGGTAAGAGTTGAACCTAAAAAGAAAGCTGAACCGGTTAAAAAAGAAGAAACAAAAAAAGAAATCAAAAAAGAAGTTAAACAGGAAGCTGTAAAAGAGGTTAAAAAACCTGTTATAAAAGAAAAATTCGAAGTAACACAGAGACCTGATAATTTAGTGGACATCGAAGATTGTGAAGCTCTGACTTTCCTTAGAAACGTGGCAGAGCAGATGAATTTAAAACTGGACATAAAAGCTCAGGGTAACGATGACAGTCTTTATCTTGATATAACCGGTAATGATTCAGGAACCATTATAGGTAAAAGAGGACAGACTTTAGATTCAATACAGTATCTCACAAGTCTTGTAGTAAACAAAAATAAAGAAAAATATATTCGCGTTATAGTTGATGCAGAAAACTACAGGGCAAAGAGAGAAAAAACTTTAGAGCAGCTTGCAAACAGACTGGCTGACAAGGTTATAAAGACAAGGAAGAGTGTCAGACTTGAACCTATGAATCCGTATGAGAGAAAGGTTATTCATGCAACTCTTCAGAGTAACCCGGGTATAATTACCAGAAGTGAAGGCGAAGAGCCGTACAGAAGGGTTATAATTGAACTTAAACGTTAAAAATGGCCCGCATATTTGCGGGCTTTAATCTTTTTTCGGGAGAAATTCAAAATGGAAGAAACTATTGCTGCTATTGCAACAGCCTACGGTGAGGGCGGAATAGGAATAATAAGAATAAGCGGTGAAAACGCGCTTGATATTTTAAATCAGGTATTTGTTCCTTTTAAAGAAAACAAAATAAAAGAAAGAAAACTTACATACGGCCATATCAGAGATAAAGAAGAAATAATAGACGAGGTAATGGCAGTATATATGAAAGCTCCTCATACCTACACCAGAGAAGATGTGGTTGAGATAAACTGTCACGGCAGCATAGTATCATTAAGAAAAACTCTTGCGCTGGTGCTTGCAAAGGGCGCGAGAATTGCAGAGCCCGGTGAATTTACAAAGCGCGCATTTTTAAACGGCAGGCTTGATCTGTCACAGGCGGAGGCGGTAATAGATTTAATCAGGGCCAGAACAGACAAAAGCTTTGATGTTGCGCTGAAACAGCTTGACGGAAGCTTTTCCGATGAAATCAAAAGCATAAGAAAAAATCTTGTTGATATTCTTGTAAATGTTACGGTAAACATAGATTATCCCGATGAGGATATAGAGCAGCTTACCTACAGCAAGTTAAAAGATGATTTAATGGCAGTCAAAGCTTCTCTGGAAAAAATAATCAGCACTGCAGACAGAGGCAAAATAATTAAGGAGGGGCTTAACGTAGCCATAATAGGCAGGCCGAATGTAGGCAAGTCATCTCTTATGAATGCGCTGCTCAAAGAAACAAGAGCGATAGTTACCGAAATACCGGGAACTACCAGAGATACAATACAGGAGCAGATGAGCATCAGAGGAATTCCGGTACTTCTGACAGATACTGCGGGAATAAGAGAAACAGAAGACACCATCGAAAAAATAGGAATAGAAAAAAGCAAGGAGTCCTTTAACAGGGCGGACCTTGTAATATTTATAATAGACGGTTCAGAAAAAATATCAGAGGAAGACAAGACTCTGATGGAATACGTTGATAACCGTCCCTGCATAACCCTTATAAACAAAACAGACAAGGGTACAGTTGCAGACGAAGAAGAAATAAAGGAAAAAATACCTCAGGCTCAGATAATACATACATCTGTGCTTAAAGGTGAGGGAATTACAGAAATAGAAGAAGCCATTGAAAATATGGTATACGGCGGACAGGCAAAGCAGCAGGACAGCCTTATGGTTACAAATGTCAGACACGAGGAGCTTTTGAGGCAGGCAGACTCTGCTGTAGCTGATGCTCTTGAAATGACGGATATGATGCAGCCGCTGGAATTTATTGAAGTTGATATTAACAGAAGCTATGAGCTTCTTGGAGAAATAATAGGAGAGACAGTTGCAGACGACATCATAAATGAAGTTTTTGCAAGATTTTGTCTTGGTAAATAGGAGCTTACTATAATGGAAAAAATCTTTATGGGAGAATACGATATAATTGTTGTGGGAGCAGGCCACGCAGGCTGTGAGGCCGGACTTGCAGCAGCAAGAATGGGCAACAGAACGCTGGTACTGTCGATAAATCTTGAGGCAGTTGCAATGATGGCGTGCAATCCGTCCATAGGCGGCACAGGCAAGGGTCATCTTGTCAGAGAAATAGATGCCCTTGGCGGAGAAATGGGCAAAAACATAGATAAAACATTTATACAGAGCAAGATGCTAAATACTGCAAAGGGACAGGCGGTATATTCTCTCAGAGCGCAGGCAGACAAGCACAAGTACCATCAGGAAATGAAAAAAACTCTTGAGGCTCAGGAAAATCTGGAACTCAAGCAGGCAGAGGTTGTAAGCCTTGAGGTTGAGGAGGGCAGAGTATGCGGTGTTTTAACAAGAACAAATATACTGTACAGGGCAAAGGCGGTAATTCTGGCAACAGGAACATTTCTTGCCGGCAAAATCTTTATAGGTTCCGCAGTTTATTCAAGCGGTCCCAACGGACTTGCGCCGTCAGTTGAGCTTGCGGAAAATTTAAGAGCCCTGGGGCTTCCAATGAGAAGATTTAAAACAGGTACTCCTGCAAGAGCTCTTGCAAAAAGCCTTGACTATTCAAAGATGGCAGAGCAGAAAGGTGATGAAAAAATTCAGCCTTTCTCATTTATGAATGATAATATAGACAAGGATCAGATTTCATGCTGGCTTACATATACCAACAAACAAACCCATGATATAATCAGAGCAAACTTTTCAAGGTCGGCTCTGTTTGGAGGACAGATAGAGGGCATAGGTCCGAGATACTGTCCGTCAATAGAGGATAAGGTAAACAGATTTAAGGACAAGGAAAGACACCAGCTCTTTATAGAGCCGGAGGGACTTGATACAGAGGAAATGTATATACAGGGAATGTCATCGTCACTTCCCGAAGATGTGCAGTATGATTTTTACAGAACAATTCCGGGACTTGAAAATTTAGAAATAGCAAGACCGGCATATGCTATAGAATATGACTGCATAGATCCTTTGGATATAAAATTAAATCTTGAAAACAGGCATATAAAAAATCTTTTTTGCGCCGGACAGTTCAACGGCAGCTCCGGATATGAGGAGGCTGCGGCTCAGGGACTGATGGCAGGAATTAATGCATCACTGTTAATAAATGGTAAAGAACCGTTTATACTTGACAGATCCGAGGCTTATATTGGCGTTCTAATCGACGATTTAGTGACTAAAGGTACTATGGAGCCTTACAGAATTATGACCAGCAGAGCGGAATATAGGCTGCTTCTGAGGCAGGACAATGCAGATTTAAGACTGACAGAGCGCTCTTACAGGATAGGATTGGCAACACAGGAACGATTTGATAAAGTTATAAGTAAAAAGCAATCAGTTGAAGAAGAAAGAGAAAGATTAAAAAACACCAAAGTTACTCCTGCAGAGATAAATCCGCTTCTGGAGCAGTGGGGTACTACCAAAGTAGAGGGAAGCATCAGTCTGATGGAGCTTCTCAAAAGACCGCAGGTTTCCTATGCGGGACTTGCAGCAGTGGACAATTCAAGACCTGAGCTTGCGCAGCATATAGTGGATCATCTGGAAGTGCAGATTAAATATGAGGGCTATATCAGGAAGCAGCTTCAGCAGATTGAAAAATTCAAAAGACTTGAGGATAAGAAATTAAGCGAGAATATTGATTACTCACAGATAGAGGGGCTTAGAATTGAAGCAAAGGAAAAGTTGGAGAAATTCAGACCTCTTTCAATAGGACAGGCATCGAGAATTTCAGGCGTATCACCGGCTGATATAAATGTACTTTTAATATATCTTGAAAAACACAGAAGGAGAAACAATGGAGCTTCTAATTAAAATTCTGAAAGAATATAATATTGAGCTTACAGACAAACAGATAAGTCAGTATGCTGAATATATGGAGCAGATACTTGAATATAACGAGCATATAAATCTCACGTCTATTACAGACAGAGATGAATTCATTAAAAAGCACTATGTGGACTCAATTCTGGGCGCGCTTAACGATGAATTTCAGGCGGGAGAGATGATAATAGATGTGGGAACCGGCGCGGGATTTCCGGGAGTTCCCCTTGCAATACTGTTTCCGGAAAAGGAATTTGTACTCCTTGACTCTCTCAACAAAAGACTCAAAATAGTAAGTGAAATATGTCACAGCGCAGGTATAAACAATGTCAGAGTGCTTCATTCCAGGGCAGAAGATGCAGGGAAAAACAAGGAATACAGAGAGCAGTTTGATATATGTATATCAAGAGCGGTTGCAGATCTGTCAGTACTTTCAGAGCTTTGCCTGCCTCTTGTCAGAGAGGGAGGATACTTCCTTTCCTACAAGGGACCTAACTATGAGGAGGAACTGGCAGGCGCCAAGAAAGCAATCAGGACTGTGGGAGGCAAAACCTCAAGGATTGAAAGCATAGGCAGCGCTGATACTGAATTTAATCATAATATAATATTTATTGAAAAAATAAAAAACACGCCGGCGCAATATCCGAGAAAAGCGGGAACGCCATCGAAAAACCCTATTAAATAGCGAAAATAGGGTTCTTTTGTTGTACGAAAAATATTTTATTTCCCTTACAGTATGATAATATCTAATAAAAGATATACTGAAGAAAAGTCAGGGGGATAATATGATTACAAGAAAAGTAAGCGATGTTTCCATAAGTTTAATAAAAGCAAATCCGGGTCAGCCCAGAAAAATCTTTGAGGAAGAGGATCTTCTGGAGCTTAAAAATTCAATACAGGAATACGGTGTGCTGCAGCCTATAATATTAAAAAAGAACAGAGACGGTACATACGGAATAATAGCAGGAGAAAGAAGATTTAGAGCGGCAAGCCTTGCAGGTCTTGAAAAAATACCTGCAGTAATTAAAAATGCAGACGAAAAGGACGCCGCATTTATTGCTCTTGTTGAAAACATACAGAGAGAAAACCTGAGCTATATAGAAGAAGCTTACGCATACCGCAACCTCATAGATGAGTACAATCTGTCACAGGGAGAGATTGCGCAGAGAGTGGGTAAAACCCAGTCAACCATATCGAATAAAATAAGGATACTGAGTCTGCCTGCCGACATACAGAAGGCACTGCTTGAAAACAAGCTGACAGAAAGACATGCGAGGGCTCTGCTTAAAATACAGGATGCAGAGCTTCAGAGACAGGTACTCAAAAGAATAATTACATATAATCTGAATGTAAGGCAGAGTGAAAGGCTTGTGGATGAGGCGCTTAAAAAAAGAGAAGCCGGCAGGAATAAAAGAAACAGAAAGAGCTGTATGAACTATAAAATATATGTAAATTCAATAAGGAAGCTGTTTACCCAGATTTCAGAAATAGAAAAGGACGCGCAGCTGATGCAGGAGGAGAAAGACGATTTTGTCGAAGTAAAAATACTTATTCCAAAGAAAGAAAAGCATGCTCTGCAGAGAGTGGGCAGCTGATACAGTAAGAATGTTTCACGTGAAACTTTCGTGTAATAAATAAAATGTTTCACGTGAAACAAATGTTACAGAGGGAAAAGATTCTGTTGAAATCTTTTCTCTTTTTAAATTAAATAAATATATAAAATGAGTAGTAAAAAAATATGTATTAGTGTATAATGAATTAACAACGAAAAAAAGGAGGCTCAATTTTGGGTAAAGCGATAGCAATATTTAATCAGAAGGGCGGTGTAGGTAAGACAACTACGAATATCAATCTTGCCGCATGTCTGGCACTTAAAGGGAAAAAAGTACTTATTCTTGACATAGATCCTCAGGGAAACACGACCAGCGGTATCGGAATTTCAAAGAAAACACTTCAGGGAAGCACTTATGACATTCTGATAGAAAGCGATGTTGACCCAAGAGACTTTATAATCAATACCAGAGTAAAGGGTATGGATATAATACCTGCAAGCGTTGAGCTGGCAGGCGCAGAGGTAGAGCTTGTAGCACAGAAGGGCAGAGAAAAGCGTCTTAAAAAAGCAATAGACAAAATCAAAGACAACTATGACTATATATTTATAGACTGTCCTCCTTCACTGGGACTGCTTACAATCAACTCACTTACAGCAGTAGACAGCGTGCTGATACCAATTCAGTGCGAGTTCTATGCGCTTGAGGGTGTAAGCCAGCTTATGAGCACTATAGAGCTTGTTAAAAAGAATATGAACCCTGATCTTAAAATACAGGGTGTAATACTCAGTATGTTTGACGGCAGAACAAACCTTTCAATACAGGTTGTTCAGGAAGTTAAAAAATACTTTAAGGACAAGGTATATGCGACAGTAATTCCAAGAAATATCAGACTCGCCGAAGCTCCAAGCTACGGAATGCCTATAACCGAATATGATCCCAGATCCACAGGCGCGGCGGCATATACTGAATTCGCAGAGGAATTTTTAGCTCTTGAGGAGGAAGAATAATATGGCAGCATCAAAGAAAAAGGGTCTGGGCAGAGGACTTGAGGCTCTGTTTGAAGAAATATCTGTTGAAATCCCTGAAGAAAAAGAAACTGTAAAGAAGGATAAAAAAACAGATAAAACAGAAGCCGAAAGCGGCGTGCTGTATGTGGATATTAATGATATTAAGCCTAATGTACATCAGCCCCGCAAAACCTTTGATGAGGATAAGCTTGAAGAGCTTGCATCATCAATCAGAGAGCACGGTATAATACAGCCTGTGGTTCTGCGCAGTACAGACGGCGGTTATGAAATTGTTGCAGGTGAGCGCAGATGGCGCGCTGCAAGAAAAGCAGGAATTAAAAAAATTCCTTGCGTTATCAGGGAGCTTACAGATGAGCAGAATATGCTTGTCGCTATAATTGAGAATATGCAGAGAGAGGACCTTAACCCTATCGAAGAAGCTGAGGGACTAAGCAGAATGATAGAGGTCTACGGACTTACTCAGGAGCAGGTTTCAAAGGGAGTAGGCAAGAGCAGACCGTATATTACAAACTCTCTAAGACTTCTCAAGCTTTCAGATGATGTTCGTGAGATGACAAGAGAGGGCAAGCTTACTGCAGGACATGCAAGAGCGCTGGCCGGTATCAAGGATATAGAGAAGCAGAAGAAACTGGCATTAAAGGCAGTAAAGGAAGGCCTTTCTGTACGCAACATAGAGAAGCTGGCAGGAGAGCCTGCTAAAAAGAAGTCAAAGGTTAAGCCTGAAAAGAATGCAGATGTAATGCGCCTTGAAGCAGAGCTTAAGGATACCCTGGGAACAAAGGTTACTCTCAGCAGTACAGGCAGGAAAGGCAAAATCGAGATAGAGTACTATTCAAGAGATGAGCTTGAAAGACTTATAGAGTTGCTTAAATCCTTAGGTTAACATATGTAAATTAATGTAAAAAGAGAAGCTATAACGGCTTCTCTTTAATATATTCGGTTATTTCATTTAACAGTCTTTGAGGGTCTATATTGAAAGCGCATTTGATGTCTGACCACTGTCTGTAATAAGGCTTTCTCTGTCTTGCCATTGCTCTCAGGGCTTCGAGATTGTATTTTTCGGAAAGCAACTGTCCGTTCTTTTCAAGATCTATAGTCGGTTTTCGCAGATAAACTATTATGCCATTTTGCTTCAGCAGATTGAAGTTGTTTGGATTTAATACGACGGTGCTGTCTGCAACTATAATCTTTCCCTTTTGTTTTCCCGCATTTTCTATTATCTCTGTTTCACGGGAAACAAAATATTCTTCACCTTTAGTTTCAAGAATATCGGATACGGACATTTCATCCATACCCTCTATAACATTATTTACATCTATAACTGTTTTGCCTGTCAGCTTTCCAAGCTCCTCGCCCATAACTGATTTGCCGCAGCCCGGCATTCCTACGAGAACTATGTTTACAGTGTCAGTCAGAGCCTTGCTGTAAAAACGGTCTACAAGGTCATTGAAGTTTTCGCCCTCCGCCGCAAGTCTGCCTGTGAAAATCTGCTGTGCCTGCTGTGCATCGCTTCCGCCCAGCATAAATCCCGCGCCAAGTGCAGCCTGAGCTATAAGCATAGGAAAACCGCCCGATGCCGGAAACGCTTTTTTAATTGCAGCTGTTACAAGCTTTGTCTGCGCAGGGTTATATATTACATCGAGAACTCCTGAAAGCTTTGGGAATTTATCAAGATCAATAAGGCTGCTGTCGTTATCGGGATACATTCCGACCGGTGTGGTGTTTACGATTATATCTATTTCCTCAAATGGTATGCTGTCATAGGTTACAGCCTGAAAGCCTGTGAAGTTTTCTATTTCGCAGGGGTTAAGCTTAGAAGTAAGCTCCTTTGTCGCCGTCACTGCATTTTTGATGCTTCTTGATGCTATCACTATTCTGCCTGCACCGCTGTGTCTTGCATAGGTTGCCGCAGTTCTGCAGGTGCCGCCGCTTCCCATTACAAGTACAGTTTTTCCTGCAAATGATATGCCGGCTTTTGAGGCCATATATCTGAAACCGTAATAGTCTGTATTGGTGCCGCATAGCTTGTCGCCATTAAAATACAGCGTGTTTACAGCGCCTATTTCCTCTGCGGCAGGAGATATAACGTCACAGTATTTCATAACCTTTTGTTTGTAGGGTATTGTAATGCACAGGCCGCTGAAATCTCTTTTTCTGATGAATTTTTTGAATTCCCGTTCGTTCATAGGCATAAGGGAAAACTCATACAGGCCGAACATTTCGTGTATATGATGAGAATAGCTGTGGCCCAGCGGGCTGCCGATAAGTCCGTACATATTAATTCCTCCCTGCCTTTAGTATCTGTATCTGTAAGGTAATATATTCTCAAGTGATTTCATAAGATTTTTAAAATCCGCAGGTGTCAGAGCCTGAGGTCCGTCGCACAGGGCCTCCTGAGGATTTGTGTGAACCTCAACCATAATGCCGTCTGCGCCTGCCGCTGCTGCTGCAAGGCTCATAGGTGTCACAAGGCTTCTTTTGCCTGTAGCGTGGCTTGGGTCGATGAATACCGGCAGATGTGTCATTTCTTTTAGAAGCGGTACTGCCGAAATATCCAGAGTGTTCCTTGATGCCGTTTCAAAGGTGCGGATTCCGCGCTCACAAAGTATTATGCGGGAGTTGCCGCAAGACATAATGTATTCTGCGCTCATAAGCAGGTCTGTAAGTGTTGCAGAGTAGCCTCTTTTGAGCATAACAGGTTTGCCTGAGCCTCCAAGCTCTTTGAGAAGCTCAAAGTTCTGCATATTGCGGGAGCCTACCTGCAGTATGTCAGCCTCTGCAAGAAGCGGAAGCTGGCGCGGGTCCATAATCTCTGTTATGACAGGCACGTTGTGTTTTTTCTTCTCGTTTATAAGGTAGCGCGCTGCTTCTTCGCCCAGTCCCTGAAATGAATAAGGCGATGAACGTGGCTTGAATATGCCGCCTCTTAATATGTGCGCGCCGCTTCGTATAACCTCATTTGCAATATCCGAAAGCATTTTTTCGGACTCTATAGTGCAGGGACCTGCAATTACCGTAAAGCTGCCGCCTCCGATAGAAACACCGCCGACTGAAAAGACGGTATCTTCCGGGTGCGCGCTTCTGTCTGCGAGTCTGTAGGGACTGCTTATTCTCTGTACTTTCTCAACTATGTCAAAAGAGCTGATTATACTTGTGTCCGCAGCCCATGTGTCACCGCTTAGAATAAGGATATTATCGGTCTGCTTTGCAGATATATTTTTACCGGCAAGCAGAGATATTAGATCTGCTGTCTGTTCCGGAGTTGAATTTTTCTTTAGAATAATAAGCATTATTATCTCCATTCGTGTTAAATCATATAAATTTTAACATAGCGGCAGATATTTGTAAACAGATGGAGGCTTAACAAAACCGCCTCCGGCAGCAGGGCACAGAGGCGGTTTGTAAACAGGATTTTAAAGTATGTATCAGTGCTTGTCCGGCTTGATTTCATCGGCAAGTATTGATATTTTTTCATCAAGCGAATATGCGAAGTGTGATACATCGGCAATTCTGCTTGAGGCTTCACGCTGAGTTTTTTTAATCTGGTATTTGATGCTTTCGTGTTCGGAGCGCATAAGCTGCATATCGATAAGCATATCATCAATAGCTTCTGTGTTGAGTCTTACCTTGTCTGCCAGCTGATTGTGTGAAACCGTAAGAAGGTGTATGTCGTGTCTGACATATTCAAACTGCTGATAGGTATAGGCCTTGAACTCTTCAAGGGAGTCGCTGAGTTTTTCGTTAAGCACGTAAAGACTTGCGATATCTTTCTTGTTGCCGGCAACGTCAGCTTCAAGCTTGTCAACCTTGCCCTTGAGTTCAGCCACATCTTCTTTGAGTTCGGAAACATCGACTTTTAGAACTGCAATGTCATTTTTAAGTTCAGCTACATCAGCTTTTAGAACTGTTACATCATTTTTAAGTCCGGCTACGTCAGTCTTAAGCCCTGCAACATCGGTCTTGAGTCCGGCAACATCGGTTTTTATCTCACCGAGCTCAGCCTTTACTTCCGAAAAGTTTGTACGCATCTCCTGCATAAAGCTAACGATCTCTTTGTTTAAATCCTGATTTGACATATGTGTTACCTCCTTTTGAATCACTATATATACTTTAAGTATATATAGTATAACTTATAATATACACAAATGCAACAGGTTAAAGTTGCTTTAATTTCTGCAAGTCCTGCAAAGATATGTATAAGTATTGATTTAGCAGGGGGCGGCTAGTATAATAGATAAGACAGCAGTAATGAGGATATAATATATGATAAAAGACGGAATTTTAAATATAAACAAGCCCGCAGACTGGACAAGCCACGATGCAGTCAAGCTGCTGAGGCGAATTACAGGACAGAAGCGCATAGGGCATACGGGGACGCTGGACCCTATGGCTACGGGAGTGCTTCCGGTGTGCTTTGGACCTGCCACAAGAATTATGGAATATCTGGACCTTGATTTTAAGAAATACAGATGCAGCCTAAGGCTGGGCATTGAAACAGACACTCTTGATATATGGGGAGAAGTATTAAAAGAAAGCAGTTTTGATCAGGTTACTGAGCATGATATTCACAAGGCCTTTGAGGAATTTAAGGGGAATATAAGTCAGATACCGCCTAAATACTCAGCTATCAAGGTTGCAGGCCGTAAACTTTATGACTATGCAAGAGCAGGCGAAGAGGTTGAAATCAAACCGAGAGATGTATATATAGATGAGCTTGAAATCGAGGAAATAAATCTTGATGCAGGAGAAATAACCTTTACGGTTGTGTGCTCCAAGGGCACATATATCAGATCGATATGCAAAGATGTCGGTCTTAATCTCGGCTGCGGAGCTGCAATGTGCGCTCTTGAAAGACTTGCAAGCGGCGTTTTTTCGGTGGAAGATGCAATTGACCTTGAGAGCCTGAGAACTGCGTCAGTTGAAGATATAGAGAAGCTGCTGTATCCGGCAGACTACCCACTTGTTCATTTCGGACAGGGTATGGTAGACAGACATGGTGCCAAATGGTTTGTAAACGGCGGCTGGCTTGAACTGCGCAGAGTGGATATCGAGAAACGCCCGGAATTTGAAAATCCGGAGGAAAAATTTCATATACCTGTTAAAGATATCTATCGCAGGATGTATAATATATATGAAAAAGAAAACAGAAATTTTTTAGGGACCGCATACTATGATGAAGAAAAAAAGATGCTGGTTCCGGATAAAATATTTCAGAGGTAGCAGTAAATGAAAATATTCAACAGTTTGGAAGAAATCAAAGGAATAAGTCCTACAGTAGTTGCGCTGGGCAACTTCGACGGAGTGCACAAGGGTCACAGATACCTCATAACAAGCGCAGTCAAAAAAGCGCAGGAGCTGGGACTAAAAAGCGCGGTGTTTACATTTTCAAATCACCCCAGAAACCTGCTGGCAGGGCGCACTGTAGTTAAAAACATTCTCTACAACGGAGAGAAAGAAAGAATAATCGAAAGCCTCGGCGTAGATTATCTTTTTAATATAGAGTTTACATGGGATATCTGCAATATGAAGCCCGAAGAATTTATAGAGGAGCTGCTGGTAGATAAATTCCGTATGAAATATGCCTTCTGCGGCTTTAACTACAGCTTTGGTGCCAAGGCTGAGGGAAACCCAGACCTGCTTAGAAAAATAGGCAGAGAAAAAGGCTTTGAGCTTAATATGATGGAGCCGTTTGAAATAGGCGGCAATCTGGTAAGCAGTACATTTATACGCAGCCTCATAGAAACAGGACAGGTGGATAAATGCCGCAAGTATATGGGTGAGTATTACGAAATAAGCGGTGAGGTTGTGGTAGGCAACAAGCTGGGCAGAACCATAGGCTTTCCTACATCAAATCTTGTTATAGACGAGAGTATGGTAACACCTCCAAACGGCGTATATATAACGTACTGCGTCTATAACGGAGTTAAATACCCGTCTGTTACAAACGTGGGGGTAAAGCCGACAATAGGCGAATACAAAAAGAATGTGGAAACCCATATATTCAATTTCAACAAAGAGCTCTACGGCAAGGAAATACTGGTGCAGTTCATCAAGAAAACCAGAGATGAGAGGAAGTTCAAAAGCGTTGAGGAGCTCAGCGGTCAGATAAAGAAAGACTGCGAAAAAGCAAAGGCGTATCATAAAATAGAGGACTAGACGTTAGAAATAAAAAAGCGATGGAAATAAATACCGGTAAAATAAATATTAATACTGGACAAAATCGCTGAAATGTGCTATCATGAATTGTTGAAATATACCTCGGCTTAGTTTTTTGAGAACTCCGACGGAAACTCAGTTGAAGGCGAATAAAGAAAAGGAGAATTATTATGATTACTAAAGAAATGAAATCACAGATTATGAAAGAATACGCAACAAAAGAAGGCGACACTGGTTCCCCTGAAGTTCAGATTGCAGTATTAACTTACAGAATCAACGATTTAAACGAACACTTAAAGGTTCACAAAAAGGACCATCACTCAAGAAGAGGTCTGTTAAAGATGGTAGGTCAGAGAAGAAACCTTCTTAACTATCTCAAGGAAAAAGATCTTGAAAGATACAGAACTCTTATTGCTCGTTTAGGATTAAGAAAGTAATTAGAGAAAATTTAAGCGGGGGACTGTTATTCCCCGTTTTTGTTTTATATTCTCATTAAAAAGAGAAGAGAATTCAAGCAGCTATATATGGCTGCAATATGCTAATTTTAGAAATCAGATGCCAGAAGAGGTAAAAAGAAATTAACAGGAGGTAGTTGTTAATTATGGCAGAACAATTATTAAGAAATCAGACATACAGAACTTTCAAGACTGCAGTTGGCGGAAGACTGCTGCAGATGGAAATCGGCAAAGTATGTGAACTTGCAAACGGACAGGTTATGGTAAGATACGGAGATACAGTTGTAAATGTTACAGCGTGCGCTTCAAAAGAACCAAGACCTGATATCGACTTTTTCCCGTTAAGCTGTGACTATGAAGAAAAAATGTACGCAGCAGGAAAAATTCCGGGAGGATTTATCAAAAGAGAGGGCAGACCGAGTGAAAGAGCAGTTCTTAACTCAAGACTTATGGACAGACCTTTAAGACCCCTTTTCCCTAAAGGATTTTTCAATGATGTACAGGTTGTTGCAACAGTAATGAGCGTTGACCCTGACTGCTCACCTGAGATAGTTGCCATGATAGGATCATCGGTTGCGCTTGCAATTTCCGATATTCCTTGGGAGGGACCTACAGCATCAGTTCTCATCGGAATGGTAGACGGTGAATTTGTAGTAAACCCTACACTTGCACAGAGACAGGCAAGCACTCTGCACCTTGTTGTTTCCGGAACAAAAGAAGCAATAATGATGGTTGAGGCAGGCGCGCAGGAAGTACCTGAAGATGTAGTTCTTGACGCTATAATGTTTGCTCACGAGGAAATCAAAAAAATAATAGTATTCATAGATGAAATAATCGCAGAGATAGGTAAGCCTAAAATGGCTGTAAATCTGTACAAGGTTCCTGAAGAAATCGATCAGGCTGTAAGAGAATATGCAGAAGGCAAGATGAGAACTGCAATACAGACCTATGACAAAATGGAAAGACTTGAAAATATGGATGCTGTAGAGGTTGAAACCAAAGAATACTTTGCTGAAACATATCCTGAAAACGAAAAGGATATCGCAAACGTTCTTTACAACATCACAAAGGAACAGGTAAGAAGCCTTATTCTTGATGATGAAATCAGACCTGATAACAGAAAACATACAGAAATCAGACCTATCTGGTGTGAAACAGGAATTCTGCCGAGAACTCACGGTACAGGTCTGTTTACAAGAGGACAGACTCAGGTGCTTTCAGTAGTTACTCTGGGAGCACTGGGTGAAGCTCAGACTATCGACGGAATTACCGAAGAAGAAGAAAAAAGATATATGCACCACTACAACTTCCCGCCTTATTCAGTAGGTGAAGCAGGAAGAATGAAGAGTCCGGGCAGAAGAGAAATAGGGCACGGAGCACTGGCTGAAAGAGCTATAGTTCCCGTACTTCCTACAGAGGAAGAATTCCCTTATGCAATCAGAGTCGTATCCGAGGTTCTTTCATCAAACGGCTCAACTTCAATGGGTTCAACCTGCGGCTCGTGCCTTGCGCTTATGGATGCAGGCGTTCCTATCAAGAAGCCGGTTGCAGGTATCGCTATGGGACTTATCGAGAGAGTTGAAGAGGACGGCAGCTCAAAAATGGCTATACTCTCAGACATACAGGGTATGGAAGACTTCCTTGGAGATATGGACTTTAAGGTTGCGGGTACGGCAGACGGCGTAACAGCAATCCAGATGGATATCAAGGTTCACGGTCTTTCAAGAGAAGTTCTCGAAAAGGCGCTGGCACAGGCAAAGGAAGGCAGAATGTTCATTATGAACAAGATGCTTGAGGTTATTCCTGCACCTAAGCCTGAACTTTCACCATATGCACCGAGAATTATATCAATGCAGATTGACCCTGACAAAATCAGAACAGTCATCGGACCGGGAGGCAAGACTATCAACAGGATTATCGCTGACACAGGCGTTAAGATTGATATTGATGATACAGGTCTTATCTACATTGCGGCACCTGATATGGAAAGCGCAAATGCAGGTATGAGAGAAATCGAGCTTCTTACAAAGGATGTGGAAGTCGGTGAAGTATACGAAGGCAAGGTTGTAAGAATTATGAACTTCGGAGCATTCATCGAGATACTTCCGGGCAAGGAAGGTCTGCTTCATATCTCCAAGATGGCAAAAGAAAGAGTCGAAAAGGTCGAAGATGTTATGAATATCGGAGACATAGTGAAGGTAAAGGTTACCGAAATCGACAGTCAGGACAGAATAAATCTTTCAAGAAAAGAATTACTGTAATCAACAGGGAGTAGAAGCTCCTTTCAGAATCGGAATTTGGCGCTATAACGCTTTTAGTGGTTGGACGTTAGTGGTGGTCTAACTTTACAGG
>OLOV01000559.1_pt1 | contig 32672 bp, 38 predicted proteins | sample 1672931 | NCBI WGS metagenome assembly OLOV01 (sample SAMEA3136738, study PRJEB25190) | human gut metagenome | biome: human gut; feature: human-associated habitat; material: faeces | place: Austria | collected 2013 | reverse complement strand
CTTTACTTTTACAATAATTCAAATTATGTTGCCATTTTGTTGCCAAAAAGCATATACAATCGGCAAAAGCCCAGTAAAATAAGGCTTTTTTTGAGTGTGAATTTATTCCCACTCCTAAGTGCAAAACAGACTTTAACTGTTTTTGCTTAGGAATTATGACTTAATAGGGCTTTTATTTGGTACAGATTATTTCAGTTCTATGAGGTATTTCTGCTTTTGCTATCAAATAGCTATCACTTGTATGCTATCATTTTTTAGTTTTTGTTCTCTTGATTATGGATTCTACTCTTTTACGTACATAAGATGTTTGTTTCACATATGATGCTCCAAATAATATTATTAGCAAAATTAATATAATCCAATCTTTGTTATCTTGAAAAAATGTAAAGTTTTTTTCAACGCAGGCCTTATTAACTACTAAACATATCTTCAACACCAAAGTGCCTACAAAACAAGAAAGTAAAGTTCGATATGTATTATTTGTCTCGGATAAAGTAGCAACTAAAGGAACTTCATTGCTGGCTTTTTCATAATCCGAGTAAGGCGAAAATTGTAGTAATGGTTTTTTCTTAACTTTAATTTTTTTCATTATCGGCTCAATTATCAAAGAACCTATTCTGCTTATAACCATACCAATAAAATAAAATAAAATTAAATTTTCAAACCAATTATCCGATAGTATATTTATATCAAACATAAATTTTAATAAATAGCATAGCAATATTCCTGGATATAAATTATTAAATATATTATATGACGAAATTTTATCAATTATTTGTTTTAGAATAACATTCATACATTTTTCCTTTTCTTATCACTTACTGTTAGATGCTTTTGGTGTAAAAGAGCCTAGGTAATAGCCTAATTCTATATTCGTTTTTGATTCATTCTCAAGAAAATCGGTATTGTATGAATACGATTCATTTGAGATATATACATCCACTACATTATCTTTGCAATCAAAGATAATATCACCTGCTGAATTTTGAGTAATAGTGTTATATCCAGTATAATAATTCAAATATTCTGATGGTGCTTCACCAATAATAATAATGTGGGGATTTAATTCTTTCAAAACATCAGATGATACCTTTCCTGAATCTCTTCCGTGATGAGGTGCAAACAGAATATCAACTTCTGGCCATTCAATTTCATCCTTGATTTTTTCGAGAAAACTATGTTCCATATCGCCCATCCACATTACCTTCACATTATTTTCTAAAGAATATGTGAAAATTGGTGAAATATTATTATACCCTTTACCATTAGCAACGTTTTCGAGAGCTTCTTCATAATACTCATTATTTGTTTTTGGCCAAAGGAAATTGATCCCTGATGAGCCGTAGTTTTTGCCATCATTTTCATTGTTTTCATTCATCCATTTTCTTTTACATCCTTCATAAACGTAATAATGATGTTCTCCGTCTCTCAAACCACAATAATATTTAAAATCCTCACTTTCGTCCGACTTAGTAGCCGAATTTTCAACACAGTAAAAATTTAGTATCCCAAGTTTACTGTCTAAGAACTTTAATCCGCCAATGTGATCCTTGTCTGGATGCGTAGAAATAAACCTTGTAATATCCTTGTTTTTCCTTTTGTCAATAATTTCATTGACGATACTCTCTTGATTAGTATCATCCAAAAAGCAATCAATTATTGTAAAATTACTCGAGCCATGAATAATATAAAACATATCCCCATCACCAACTGAAAACGATTTAATTATACTCATATCAATTTCTCCAATCATTCATTTTCTAAACACAAACAAATACTCGTGTGCAATCAGCAAAAAATTGTATTTTACGCTATTTGTTTTCCAATATCCCGTTGCTTTGCAGTTGTGTTGCTCTTTGATAATCAATTCTTTAAGAGTAAATCCGGCGGCTTGGAAAATTTTCATAACATCAAAAGACATTGGTATCATACAACCTTTTTGTCTTGTATCTCCCATAAGTATGGCACAAAATTTATCTTTTTTCAGAACACGGTAGCTCTCTGCAGCTACCGTGTTCATTTCTTCAAGAAAATCTTTCACTTTGAGTTGCGACAAATCTCCGTCAATGCCATCGCTATATTTAATAATATCGGCATATGGCGGATGTGTGCAAATCAGGTCAATACTTTCATCCGAAAGAAAATCTAAATTTCTTGCATCGCCCTTACGGATATAAACTTTTCCGTTTGCGCCTTCATGCTCAAAATCTATTTTTTCTTTGCACCTATCAAGTGCAACATCATTGACGTCAACGCCGATAATATTACGATTCAAAAGCTTCGCTTCAACTAGGGTCGTACCTCCTCCAACGAATTGATCAAGCACCAAATCGCCCTCTTTTGAATACCTCAATATAATGTTTCGAGGAATATACGGCGACCAATTACCACGCCACTTTGCATCGTGGGTTGCCCAATCGCCACGCTTTGGAAAAGACCAATGTGTTGTCATTTCCAACTCAAAATCTTCCGGTTCCCATTTTGTAATCTTCTTTGACATTATTTAAAAACCTCGCTAATTACACCATCCTCCAAGTCTTTGATGTTGTAAATGTGCTGCATAACATCAAAAGTTTCTTCGAGGTTGTTTCTTGCGCTTGTCCAGCCTTTACCGTCGGTAAACCATACAAATGTAAATCCGTCTATTGTATCCGTTTCAAGTGCAAGAGTCTTATAACTGCGAGCGGTTTCGTTAAGTTTTGAACCGCCGCCACCGTAAAAATTGGTTTCGATACCATAAATCATATTCGGTGTTTTAACAACATAATCAAAACGCTTTTCTGTTTTGCCTTGATTTGAGATGGCAGATAAGTCTATATTCCATTTTTCTGTAATTTGATGAATATACATTTCTTTGAAGTAAGTTTCATTTTTAACAAATCCAGATTTTTTAATAAAACTTTCCACCAAATCCTCCATCAAATGACCGCCACGATTTTTTCTTCCGTTTGAATCAAGTCCCGTTTCAACACCTGTTGCGTAATCGACAAGGTTGTTGACTATATGATTTTCAATCAAATCAAAAAGACCCGTTTTACGCATAAATACCTTATATTGCTCAACCGAAAGATTTGGCTTTTTGAAGTTATATGTAAATTCTCCCTCGCTGTCAATGGCATATATTTCATTTGCTCTGACAGCTAAAAGTAACGGTATGCACTTTAAAACTTCCGGATATTTATTAACCAAATTTTCAAAATCCTGCTCAATATTTTTAGAGCCGATAAGCGAATTTAATATGTTAAGCTCAACTTTGATATTATCCACATTTCTGTGGACTTTTTCAAAATTTATGTAATATCCGTAATCGGCGATACTTTCACGAAAGCCGGACAGCCAATTATTAAAATCTCTGTTTTTCATACATATTCTCCTTAAAAATTACTGATAAGCAATTCTTTAATTTTTCCTCTTGCTTCGCTATTACAATTAATCATTCGAGTTGCTTCAACTCGTTTGATTTTATGTGCAGAATAGATGTTATCAAAGAAATCATCATCTGTATTTGAATTCTTCGGATCGGAATTGCTGATAACGACTTTTGCACCTTTTCTGTGCATATCATCAACAAAATGAGCGAGCTCAATCTGTTCCTCATCGTTAAACAAGTTTTCGGTATATGCAGTAAAACTTGCTGTATCGGTAATAGGTCTGTATGGGGGATCAAAATACACAAAAGTATTTTCGTCAATAAAGTCAGCCGACTCTCTGTAATCACCACATACAATATTAACTCTTTGTAACTTCTCAGAAACTGCTCTGAGGTTGTTTTCATCGCAAATCATAGGATTTTTATATGCTCCCATAGGAACGTTAAACAACCCTTTTTTGTTCACTCGGAAAAGACCGTTGAAACAGGTTTTATTAAGAAAAATCATCAACGCCGCTTTTTCGATATTGATGTTCTCGTTTCCATTGACCTTTAAATCATTAAAACGTTCACGCTTTTCCATATAATATGCTTTGCGATTATCCGTATCTAACGGAATGAAATCGTTCTGCATAGTGTAAAGAATTTCAACCAGAGCATCTATGTCATCACGGATAATGTGATACGTATTGATGAGTTCAGCGTTAATATCGCTGATATATACTTCTTCTAAATCATACTTACTGAGAATATCAAACAAAACTGCACCACCGCCAACAAATGGCTCAGCATATTTTGTAATTCTTCCACTATCAAACGGATAGTAACGTTCAATCTCTTTAATGAGCTGACCTTTGCCGCCTGCCCATTTCAAGAAAGGTTTAACCGCTTTTTCATCAGTTTTACTATATCGTGTACTTCTTGCATCTATCGGTTTTTCTGCCGAAGTAGGTATAATCCACATATTGCCCACCATAGTTGCTTCAGCAATTCTTTGTTCGGAACACAAAACCGCTACTCTTCTTTGAGAAATACCCCATTTATCAGCGGCTTCTTTTGCAGACATAAATTCCATAACAACCTCCTGAATACATCGAGTTTATATTTGTATAATATTATATTCTATAACTCGAATAATAGCAATATCATTTTTAAAAATGATTGTTAATTTTTCATGTATAAATATTATATAATGTATAAAGGCGACAGAGATCTTCCTCTGCCGCCAATACGATTATACTGTTTAAATCACTTTTTAAGAATTCTTGATAAAACAAAACGATTATCTGTTATCATTCCCACTCTGCAACAAAGATGTGATTCTAAACTTTTTTGTTTAGAAATTTTGTCTTCTTTTGTTCCTGATTATTTGATGTATCCATATTATCCATCGTTGCCGATATACTGTTATCATTTTGTTATCAACATTGATAACAGCCATAATATTTCACAACCTGTTAGCAAGTTTATTATAGCATACACAGTATAGTAACGCAACATTATTCGTAAAATCATATAAGAATTAGACATATAAGAGTAAGCATTGGGACTCTGAAACCCGCATAATTACTGCGTTTTAGAACGCCAAAATGAGGGTAGCAATGGTATATCATTGCTATCCTCAAAAAGGGCTTCTAAATTCTTATTATGTGTTTATGTAAAGAGTTATTTTAGTCCATACATAGTTGCAAGAAGATTTGCATCTTTGCTGTAATTTCTTGATGACATATTACTCAAAACTTGCTTTTCAGTCTCAGGCGACCAATAAATTTTAAGTTTCTCTTTTGCGCGAGTAATTGCGGTGTAAAAGATATTATGAGTAATTAATTCTTCTACTTCATTTGTAATAACTATTTTTACAGAGTTGTATTCTAAACCTTGGGCTTTGTGAATAGAAACCGCATACGCAACTTGAAAAGGAATAGCTGTATCTAACGAACTATCATCTTCATCAGAACTCCTATATTTATTAACCCAAAAGCCAATAATTGAATTTCCGGAATCTGATTCGCCAATCAAGTCAAAGTCATACGACTCAGCATCCCACTCATTAATTGCTATATCTAACTCAATTTCAAACCATATTTTATCATTTTGCTTGTCAATGCCAACAATTTTGCCTTTCATATTATTATAAATCAAAGGAGCAAATCGTTCGGATTCATTAAACAAGATAGGGTCATTTATCTTGTATATATTAATTCCCCATTCAACAGGAGGATTAGAATTATTGCTCTGTAAAAATCTATTAACATTATTTATTCCATACAATCCGTCATAGTTTAAACATAAAACAATTTCATCATCATCGGAGTGTTCAAAAATTGAATCTTCTAAATCAACAGAATACTGTTTTTTAACAACAGGTTCAAGAATCGCATCATCGATATTTCTTACACGGTCCCAAACCAACAACAAATCATCATTTGTTGTGCGATAAGGCTTTGTTAACTCTGTAATAGAGCTTTTCGGCAGAAAATATCGTACAACATTAAACCAGTTTCCGAACATTATTGATTCAATCTGATAAATATCTCCAACAAGCACCAATAGTTTGAATTGTGCCTGCGTTAATATGTCATTCATATCTTTATTGCTTACCGTACTACACTCGTCGATAAACAATATATCGCACTTTTTATGCAAATTGTATGGAGACAAAAACTTTTTTATTGTCTTTGTTTCTCTATTTTCTGCTTTAACTTTTCTTCTTAAATTGTCAACCGCTGGATTTGTATTAGCGAGATAAATTTTATCCCTGTCATTAAAAAAGTTTGAAATATGATTAATTAATGTTGACTTACCTGTTCCTGCTGAACCATAAATCATTGCAACAGAAGACTCTTTGAACATTTCTTTTAAAGAGATTTCTTTCTCCTCGCTGTCAATATGATAGTTTTCATTATGAAGCCAAGACTCAACGGAATTTGTGTAGCCTTTTATACCGTTTTCCGAAAGCGCTATCAGTTTTCTTATTATGTTTATTGCAGAGTCAGCTGAACCAATAATATATACATGGTCCTTATATATTTGCAATCTTCGAGCTTGTTGTCTTTTGCTGTTGTACAGACGGTTATTAAATGTTCTTATCAGTTCATGAACATCCCCAAATTTACTCAGCTCAGCAACTGGTGTAAACATAACCCCATTCTTTTCTTCATTATTTCTAATGAATCTCGCTAAAAACTCATGTTCACGGTTGTCAGTATCAATGCATTCCAATAAATCATGTATTCTTGGATTATGGTTTACAAGTGATGTAGCAAAAGGCATGTTATCAAAAGGTGTTGCGCCAGGCAACAAACGAAGATTTGATAAATAAGCACAAGGAATAGGCTTATATTGATTTTTAAGAATTCGATTGTTTAACTTATGCAACAAATATCTTATAACATTGCTTCCGCTTTGTTGATTCAAAATCAAATCACGGCTCTTGTCCAGTATATCAAAAAAGTTTGTTGTTCTTGATCGCTGCGTTGCCACCGACTTCACCCAAAGATAATAGGAATCTGGTGAAGTGAGTAACTCTACAAGGCTCATCCTTGTTTCGGTAAGGAATCGCATAATCTCTTTAAACTCATTTGTTCCGGTTCCGATACTAGTTGAAGGGTCAATTATTCTTGCATAATTATTAAGTTCACAATGCCTTATTGATGTTTCCCAATTATCTATAATTTGAATCGGAACTTGTTTCCCTAAAACATCAATACTTTCATTTCTTACCGATAGCTTTACAGCATAATTGTCAGATAATTCAAGTTTAGTAAACGCAATTACTCTATCAAATTTACTTATATTGTCATTGGCTACAGTATAAGTAACTTCATAATAGATTCTGCTGTCCACAAAAAACGGTTTGATCTTTTGTATATAATAACGGTCATTATATTGACTATATCTTGGATTTGCACTTGGTTTATCTATTTTTTTGCTGATTTTTTGGTAATACTCGGTTAACTTCGGATCTAAGTCAAGAGGAAATTCTTCTAAATTGTGTAATACATTCATATTGTAAGTTTGTTTTAAAAAACTTCTTACCCTAAGTAAGTATTCATAGTATTTTAACATTAAGCGAACAGATCCATTCTCATCTAAAGTGTAATGAGAAGATGCTTTCTGTAATAAGTCGTGAAGCTTCACAAGAAATCGATAATTGCTGTTTGTTTTAATATAAATTATTGCTTGGATTTTTAATTCATAATTGTTTGGGTCAATGTCCGAACCGTTAGCATAAATCTTTTGGGCAATGTACTCAACATAATTTCGTAATTGAGATAAAATATTCTGTGAGAGTAATCCTCGTTTATCGGCACCAAAAGTTGATATATTATCACAAATCACTTTATCTGTATTTAATATGGCAATGTCTATATTAAGCATTATTATACCTCTTTTCTAATGACTTACTTACTCAAGTTTAATTATAAAAAAAATCCAATAAAAGTCAACCTTTTTAAGGATTTGTGTCCCAAAAATAACACTACGAAGTAAAAAGTTCCATTTTCGTGTAATTTTTTATTGAATAATATATTTTATGGTGTTATAATATACACTATAAAGTGTATATAAGCTATGAGGTGTACAATATGTCGGTTAGTTACAATAGACTTTGGAAACTATTAATAGATAAAAATATGAAGAAAAAGGAATTAGGTACGGCAGCAGGTATCAGCAATTCTCTCATCGCCAAACTTGGAAAGAATGAAAATGTTACAGTAGAAGTCTTAGTTAAAATCTGCAATGCATTAGATTGCAATTTAGAAGATATAATGGAACTCGTTCCTGATACCGCCAATGTTCGGGAGGCAGTTTAATATGCCATATGATATTTGGAACCGAAGATATACTGGAAGCAAATATAAACTTTCAGATTGGATTATTGATTTAATAAATGAGAATTGTGAAGGAACTACTTTTTGTGATTTGTTTGCCGGAACAGGAATAATTAGCGCAAAAATGCTTTCACAAATAAGCGAGTTATATATTAATGATTTTTTGTTTTCAAACGAAATAATATATAAAGCGTTTTTCGAAGACAAGGAGTTTTCAAACAAAAAGCTCCAAACTTATAAGGCGAGATATTTAAGCATTGATGCATCTAAACTTAAGGACAACTATGTTTCAAACAATTTTGGAGATAAATTTTTTTCAAAGAACGATGCGAAAGTGATTGGATATATTAGAGAAGACATTGAAGAGAATTCATCTGATTTAAACAACAAAGAAAAGTCTATATTAATTGCGTCATTGCTTTATTCAATGGACAAGGCTGCAAATACAGTTGGACATTATGATGCATATATTAAAGGTCATACCATTGAGGATAGCTTTATTTTTGATTTAATCAATCCTTATGATTCAAAAGGCAAATCAATTCATATTTCAAGAAGAGATGCAAACGAACTGGTAAAAGAATTATCTTACGATATTGTTTATATTGATCCACCATATAATTCGAGACAGTATAGCAGATTCTATCATGTTCTAGAAAATATCACTCAATGGAAAAAGCCGATACTATTTGGAGAAGCATTAAAACCGCAGCCTGAAAATATGAGCGAGTATTGTAGAAGTTCTGCAACTGTCGTTTTCAAAGACTTGATTAATAATCTTAAATGTAATTATATTGTTGTATCATATAATAACACATATAAATCCAAGAGCAGTTCGTCTAAAAACAAAATCACACTAGAAGATATAGAGTCAATTTTAAAAGAAAAAGGGAAACTGTTAAAATTTGAAAAACCATATCAAGCGTTTAATGCGGGTAAAACAAATTTTGATAATCACAAAGAACTAATCTATATAGTAAAAGTAGGTAATAAGCATGTCAATTCATACAACTACACAATATAGGAGATCGCCATTTTTCTATGTTGGTGACAAATTTAAACTTCTCTCTCAATTAGAAGAAAACTTCCCCAAAGATATAGATAGGTTTATTGAGCCCTTCTGTGGGGGAGGAAGTGTTTTCCTTAACACAGATGCAAATCAATATTTATTAAACGATATTGATTCATATATGATTCAGCTCCATGAGTTTTTAATGTCATATGCTGAAAATCAAGAAGAGTTTTGGAACGAATTAAAAAAATATATATTAGAGTATAATCTTTCGGCAACTTTTTTAGATAGAAACGTTCCAGAACAATTGAGAAAAGAATTCAAGAAAACATACTTTGCAAAATACAACAAAGAAGCATATACAAAACTGCGTTCTGATTTTAATGTTACTAAAGATAATATGATGCAACTTTATATGTTGCTAATCTATGGATTTAATCGTATGCTTCGATTTAATGGCAAAGGAGACTTCAATCTTCCTGTCGGAAATGTTGATTTCAATAAAAATGTCGTAAATGCATTAAATGATTATTTTGATTATGTAGCAGATAAGAATATTACATTCTTTAATACTGATTTTGAAGAATTCGTTAAAGAAGTTGAGCCAACAAAAGATGATTTTGTTTATTTAGACCCACCATATCTTATTACTTTTAGTGAATACAATAAACTATGGAACGAAGATAGCGAAATGCGATTAATTAGATTCCTTGATGAGTTAGATGATTCTGGCATACGATTTGCAGTTTCTAATGTTTTGTGGCATAGAAAAAGATACAATGGAACATTTAATAAATGGGCACAAAAATATAATATAGTTCAAATCGAAAGCAACTATATAAGTTATCACGACAACACAGAGAAAAACTCAATTGAAGTTTTAGTCAAAAATTATTAGGAGGCATGATAAAAAGTTAAGTGGTAATAAATCCGAGAACTCTGTTATGTGTTAAGATAGAAATAACAGGAAGACAGAGTAGGAACTAATTCGTCATGTTTACTGGTCTACGAGATCGCTTAGGAGAATGAAGGGTTAAGATCGAATCATGCAGTGGTCGGCAGGAATGTCAGATCGGATAGGAGATTGGCTCGGATTGTCAAACAGAAGCTGTCTTGCTGAAAAACGAAAGGAAGACAAGCAATGAGCAAAGTTGCAGAATTACCACGAATCTGTGTAGGAGTAGATTTGCATAAGCTGCAATTTACGGTACACGCAATGAACGAAGAAACCGGCAAAGTAATGTTGACTAGTGTATACAGGACGGATAGCCAAGGCTATAAAGATTTCTGCAATAGACTTCACCGCATAGAAGCCGAGGAAGAATGCAGAATAGAACTTGCAGTCGAAGTAACCGGAAACGCAAGATACTTTAAAAAAAATGGAAGCCGAGGGTTTCGGCGTATTGGTTGTAAATACAAGCAAGTTTAAAGTAATAACAATGAGCACAAAGAAAACAGATGCAAATGATGCAGCGACGCTTTCGTTTCATCTTTCAAAAGATATGTTGCCGCAATCGCATCTTTGTGATCAGACAAGTGAAGAGATAAGAAGAATGCTGAAAACAAGAAGTATCCTTGTTTCCAGCACCGTGAAGATAAAGAATCAGTTTCATGGGATGTTGTTAGGCTATGGAATAGAAACAACAACAGCCCAATTTCAGAGCAAAAAGAAAAGGCAGGAACTGATAAATGTTCTCGCGGAACACTACTTCTCACAATTCACTGCCTCGTCACTTGAAGTGACATTAAAGGTTTTAGACGATATTTATGCACAAGTCAAGAAGATTGAGGAACAAATTAAAGAAATGACAAAAGAAAATGAAACTATTGAGCTTTTAATGACAATTCCGGGAATCGGCTTTGTAGGAGCGACAACAATAGCATCGTATGTAGATGACATAAGTCGTTTTGACGGTGACTTCAAAAAGTTTTCATCATATCTGGGAATTATTCCCAGTGCTCATAATTCAGCCGATAAGGTTCGTATGGGACACATAACCAAACGAGGACCGCAGGAATTGAGGACAGCCTTTGTGCAGGTAGCGATGGGAATAATCAGACAGCCACAGAACACATCGGAATGGAAATTGATGAAAGACTATCAAACAATGAAAATATCAAAAGGATCAGGACGGGCAATTATTGCATTAACAAGAAAAGTAGCGAGAATTGTATTTGCAATGCTTAACAAAAAAAGAAGCATTCAATCCCGAACTGATGAAAAGAGCTATATAGCATAGAATGTTTGAGTTGTCAAGAGCAGAAGTGTAACGACTCTTGACAAGGAAAACAGGCTATGCTGTGTATAAATTATGAGGGCGACGCCCTCAATGTATAACCATTTTGGTTATCAAAAAATACAGCAAGTTGGTGAAAACTACTTGACTTTTTATAGGAGTATTTATGGCAGTAAGAAAAAGAAAACCATTATCATTTAGCACAACATTAAGAAATCCTGAAAGAATAGCGGCTTTCCTTGATGTTTTATCAATGTTTGAAGGACAGATATTAACAAATCAAGTGATTGATAATATCTGTTGTCAGATTTTTATTAAAAAGCTATATAAACCTACAGGAGTAAATTCAAATCCAGAGCTTAAAAGAATCTTTGAATCAGAAGAATCAACATTTTCAAATGCACAAGCCCATCAATTGTTGATTGACAATCCCCAAAAGCATAAGGAAAAAGGATTTGATTACGGTTGGCCCTCCAGATTTGATACATGGTATAAACTACTTAAAGAATTTGGACTTTGCTACTATGAAATAGGTTCACCGATAGAAATCAGTCCGCTAGGAGCTAGATTGTTAGAAACGTTCCACAGCGAACCGATAAATGATGATATAATTCACAGCGTATTTTTAAATGCATTGTGTAAGTTTCAAACATGTACTCCGTTTAGGCAAAACCTAAATTCTAATGTTCCCCTTATGCTTTTACTTAATGTTATAAGGTTATTGAGGGATGAACTGGGAGAAGAGTTTAATGGTATTTACAGAAAAGAAATATCGTTGTTCCTTTGTTGGAAAAACAGTGACGCGCAAGAACTAGCAAATTACATAATTGCTCTTCGCAGAGACTATCGTTTTAGTTATAGCGATGAGTTTATATATGAAAAGTGCCTTGAACTTTTTTTAGATGAAAACATTACGGACACAAATCAATTAACTAATTATATTAAAATCTCAAAGTTGTTGGTTGAAAGTACGGATGAATACATAAGAAAAATGAGAATTACTGGTGTGATTTCATTAAGAGGGAATGGCCGTTTTCTTGACTGGAACACATTAGAAATTGAAAAGATCAATTATCTAATTGATAACTACACCGATTTTGATGTATTTGATAACGAACGTGAATACTATGATTACATTAGTTTAATCGATGAAAACTTATTTACAGTCGTTGAAGAAGTTCCCGAATTAACGGATTTAAAGAAACAGGCAATTGCAAAATACGCTGAAGAATATGACGATGAAAAGCTTATTACCGAACTTGGAAAGCTTACAGCAAGAAATGCAAGAACCGATGATGCAATGTTGAAATTCCTTGACGGACCCGTTAGATTGGAGTTTTTGTCAGCAGTTACACTTGTTAAATACTTTGACAATATTGATGTTTGCCCTAATTATCCTGTTGACGATGAAGGTTTACCGACAAGAACTGCAGGCGGTGGAAAAGCGGATATAGAATGTTATCAAGAAGATTGCGAAGCTTTAGTCGAAGTAACACTTATGACAAGCACAGCAAATCAAACCGAGCATGAGATGACATCTATTGAGGATCATTTGATAGCAGCCGCAGAAAGCACAACAAACTTCGTTTTTGCTCTGTTTGTAGCACCTATTCTGCAACCTAGAGCAATAAGATACATGAGTTTTGCTAATCAAGATAACTTAGCACAATACGAAAACTGTGGAGGTATTGTAGCATTTAGAATAGATGAAATGGTTAATCGATTTATTGATGCAAGAAACATTAAAGACTTGCTTTTGTAAACAATTCTTTATTATTAGGAGGTTTATTGTGGGTGTTTTTGATTTTGGAACGTTGAAATTTAATAATGAAAAAGAATACTATATTGCTCTTGGCGCATTTTGTAACAGTAGAGCCTTTAGTATTTCATATGAACCGAACAAAGCAACTGGTTCCTATGCTGACGCATATAGAATAAGAAAACTTACGACAACAAACGAACTCATTGAGCCTATAGAGAAAGCAATTAGAAACGGAAACAGAATTAACTGTAATAGATATGTTAAACATATTTTAGACAAACACAATTTTGTTCAAAACGGAAAAAGAATTCATGGAACACTTGAAAATGTTATAAAAACAGTTCCATCAAAATATAAATCTGATTTTATTAATGGTTACACCAATAGTGCTACGACTGACGAAAAAACTATTGTTGTGTATGAAGCTGAAAACATAAAAACTACAGCAAAATCTTTACAAAAAGCGCCCGTTCCTAAAAAAAGAAGTTCTTCTTCCACCAGAAATGGTAGCAAATCATTTAAAACAAAGCATGATTACATAATAGAAAGCATTAGAAATACTGATATAGGCGAGCGAGGAGAAAAACTGGTTTATGAAATGGAAAAAGAAAAACTGAAAACAGCCGTTGAAAAAGGAGTAATACCTTCTTCTCACGATTATCCTAAGTGGGTTTCTTTAGATGATGATTCCTTAGGATATGATATTCTATCTTATGACATAGTTACAAAATCACCTATTTATATTGAGGTTAAAACAACAACTGGTGGCAGGCTTTCCCCGTTTTATATGTCAGAAAATGAAATATCATTCTCAAAAAATAACGAAGCACAGTATAGGTTATATCGGTTATACAATCTAAAAAATGATATTGCTAAATTTTTTGAACTTGTTGGAGACATTTCAAAGTGTGCAGAAGTAGAAATTGATGCTGTAAATTATCTAGTATCAATAAAATAATGCATGTAATAAAAGGGCTATTTGCATTCTGCAAAATAGCCCTTTTATTGTTATACGGTATAAATCACCTCAGTGATTACAATCTCTCTTGCCTGATTTGAGATGTTATTCATAACCTGTACCCAAGCCATCATGTCTTCTGATTTGAGCTGTTCTGTAATGCCTTGCTGGTCTTTGAGCTGCTTTATAAGGCGGTCATACATCTCTGTTGCTCTAATGTCAATATCGTGCAAGTATGAGTTGAGTTTGCAGTTTGTTAGCAATGAGGTATAGAAAACCTTGCGATGGTTTTTGATATATTCAAGATGCCGTTGCCCCCATACTCCAATCTCATAATTTGTCTCGGTTGAGATCAGGTTAGGGAGGTAAACCTCCCCAACCAGTGTGTAATCAATACCGTTGTTCTTATCTGAAAAAGTCTTGTTCATAATTCTGTATCCTTTCTTTTCTGTTTGGCCGTTTTGCTGCTTCAAGTATTTGATCAACCTGCTGTTTGCCGAGTACATTTCGTAACAAGCGGTAGTCGGTCAACTGCTTGCGTAGCTTCAAGTTTTCCTTTTGGTAATGACGGTTTGAGTTTTGCAAGTCAATGTTGGCAAAACCTAAACTCGTATTCTTGCTATACAATTCTGCGTTCAGTCTTCTTGCCTTCATTAAATCAATAAATACGTTTTTAACAAACGCTTTTAACTTGTTGAACATACCCTCAATGCGGTTCTTGTAACTCTTTGCAGATTCTATACGTTGAGGTTCGGGGAGTGTGAATTCCTTTTCAAACGCCTCATTGTTAGATATATCTGTTACCCTATCAACCGTTGCTGTTAGGTCTTCTGCAGTCGTTATTAATGATTTAATTTCATTTTCAAGCTCCACAACTTCCTTGCTCCGTTGTTCCTTTTTGTATTCTAGAACAGAGAGATGCTCGCGCTCATTACCCTGATGTTCCCACTCAACACCGTGACGTTCCATAATACTCGCAAGTGATTCTTTTTCGGATTGTAACCACGCCATTGTTTCCGTATCGCTCCTGCCGGTGCCACGAAAACCCTGCTTTTCAAGTGCCTGTTTCATAGAAACTCGGGTATCTAATCCACGTTTGCTTCCGGTAGTGTAAGGGATGAAATCAATGTGCAGATGGGGCGTTGCTTCATCCATATGGAGCGTAGCATTGAACACAAACAGGTACGGATTCTGTTCTTCAAAGGAGAGCATATAGTCCTCTAAAATGGCTTTTGCTATGGACTCATTTCGAGAACCAATACCCATATCGTTGTGATTGCCAACCTGAACAATTATCTCATAAAAGGGCTTTTCTTGTTTGCTTTTTTGTATATGTTCAAGATAGTTTTCTATCTTTCTGTCGGCTCTTTTTTGCCGGTAATTGTATCTTTGAAGAGCATTATCAAAGAGAATATGATACGCTTCTTCAAGGAAAATATTTTTAAATTCTACATTGTTTTTCGTTCGTTCTCGGTCAACATTTTCGGCGATAAATTTACGATTGTTGTGATCCAAAACTCCCGTACCGAGTTCGATACTGATGCTTGATAAATACATGATTACTTCATTTGCCTTTCATAATATTATTATCTCAATAAGTTCAAGTTCCCTGGGTTCTGTTACTCTTGTCAAGAGTAACGCAATGGCACTTTTGACACTTCGCATCAAAAGTTCATTGCGCTCTGCGAGGCAAATACATCTTGAACTCATTAAGACACCTCATTCATACAAGACAGTATCGTCAGCGCCATATTCATCACGCTTAAGAAATCATCGTTAACCTGACTGACAGTCTCCACTCTTTTCAGCTCATAGCAGAGGCTCGTCAACTCATTTCTCAGCGCCTTATACACTCTCGGATTACCCTGCACTTTAACATCACGTTGCAGCGCTCTGTCAATCAAATAATCCTGCTTTGTTAATCCAGAGAGCTTGACGAATTCGTCAAGGGTATTTGCTTCTTCGGGAGACATACGAAACGCTACTGTCTTGCTTCTCCAACGGTTGTGTTTGTCTAAATTCTTTGCCGACATATTAAACACCCCTTTCAAGGTTTAATTTGTTTGCCATTTCATTTTGTTTTGACGGGAACAGATGTGCATAGCGGTAAGTTATCTCTATGCTTTCGTGACCGAGTCTGTCTGCAATCGCTACTGCTGAGAAACCGAGTTCAATCAAAAGTGAAACATGGGAATGACGTAAATCGTGAATGCGGATTTTTTGCAACCCTGTTTCCTTGCAACCTCTTTCCATTTCTCTGTGGAGATAGCTTTTGGAAATCGGGAACAGTCTGTCCGTCGGTTCAATCTCATATTGCATTTTGATATATTCCTGCATTTCTTCCGCAAGGAATTCCGACATCTTAATTGTTCGATTGCTCTTTTTTGTTTTCGGCGTGGTAATCACATCCTCGCCGTGTAAACGCTGATAGGATTTGTTAATGGTTACCGTGCTGTTTTGAAAATCAAAATCACTCGGTGTTAATGCAAGCAGCTCGCCCAAACGCATCCCAGACCAGTAGAGCATCTCAAATGCGTAATATGATACGGGCTTATCCATCATCACATCTGCAAATCTCAGGTATTCTTCCTTCGTCCAGAACAGCATTTCCTTTCTTTTTTCACTTCCCATATTACCCGCCTTTGCAGCGGGATTTGTACGGAGAGCATAGAACCTTACAGCGTGATTGAAGATTGCGCTAAGCTGGTTATGAATTGTTTTGAGATAGCACTCAGAATATGGCTTTCCAGTTTTGTCCTTCTGCTGAAGCAAATCATTTTGCCAAGCAATAACCTCTTTTGTCTGTATCTCGCTGATTTTTCTTTTGCCGAAATACGGAAGTATCTTCTTATCAATGATATTAACCTTTGTCAGCCAAGTTGTTTCCTTGATTCGTGAGCGTATATCGTTCTTGTATATATCAACGAAACTTTCAAAACTCATATCCATATCTGCGCTCTGCTGCAGGTGGAACACTCGCTCCCACTCTAATGCTTCACGCTTTGTTTTAAAGCCACGCTTGCATTTTTGTTTGTGGTTGCCCTGCCAATCAACATATCTTGCCATGACATACCAAGTTACGTTTGATTCATTCCTGAATACAGGCACTATTTTTCACCTCCCTTGCTGTAAATTCGTTCATAAAAGTAATCTCTGTTAACTCTGCCTTTAACAGTCAGATAACCCTCGCTTTCAAGCTCCTCGTTCAGCTTGCGTATAATTTTGTACGCATATGGAACGGATACCTCTAATGCTTCAGCTACTTCGTTTACTCTCATAAATCGGTTTTTCATAAAATCACCTCTCTTTTCTCTATATTAAACATATTTGCTTAATTCGTATTATACTAAACATTTTTGTTTATGTCAACTCTTTTTGACAAATTATTTAACTTTTTTGTTTAGCTTTTCTTGACTGTCCTAAACAAATATGCTATGATGTGCTTAACAGATTGTGAAAGGAGAGCAATTATGGCTGTTGGAGATAGAATAAAAAGAGTTCGTCAATTCCGTGGCTTAACTCAAAAAGAGCTTGGTAAACTTGTGGGCTTTGATGAAAAGACGGCGGATATTCGCATTGCTCAGTATGAATCAAATACAAGAAAGCCGAAAGAAGAGTTACTTATCAAAATCGCTGACGCATTAGAGGTTAATTTCCGTTCACTTTATGAGCCTTATAACTATGCGGCAGAGGATGTAATGTTTACACTCTTTGACCTTGACGAGCATTACAGAATTACTATTCACGATGTTCCTGACGAAGAGTATCCTGATGAAACACATAAAGCTGTTCAATTTAATTATTTTTTGCTTGATGAATTCTTTGAAGAATGGGCATTACGCAAAAAAGAACTTGCCGAAGGAATTATCAGCAAGTCCGAATATATGGAATGGAAATTGAACTGGCCAAGCACTGCAGGAGAAGATCCGAGTGTTAAGTGGCGCCACTCGTAAGCCACCGGTATCTAGCAGTAATTGACGTCAATTTTCTGTTATCAAATTGTTATCAAGCCGAAAAAGAAAACTCCCGAAACCCGCTTTGTTGCAGGGTTTCGGGAGTTAATTGTTTAAGATTTTATTATTCCCACTCGCTCCGCAAAGCCACGACTTAAACAATTTTGTATAAGAGGTTTGGCTTGGGCTATTGGGATTATTCAGATTATCCAAGAATTATGATGTATCATAATTCCCGTTGTCATTGTGTTGTCATCGTTCTATTAACTATGACAGAGCAATTTCATTGGAGCTTATTCTGCTTTTTGCGGGGATGTTCTGTACACTCGCGCAATTCAGTTATTCGCCAAGCAATATATCAGTAATATCAATTGCATTGTAACATAGATGCAAGCCAAAGTCAACACTTTAAAGCGATAAAGTCGATTGCTTTGATTATATATCTTTTACCGGCAATGCAGCTAATATTAATATTCTGATATTTAGATATTTTTGAAAATATATTGTATTTTATCAAAAATCTGTTATAATAAATCTGCGTACTGAATTTATTAAATGTACGCAGAAAGTTGGTGAACTGTTGTCGAAAGAAACTACTGCAAAAAATGTTTTTAAAAATGTTGGTGCAATTGCAAAAACTTCCGATTTTAAAAATGCAGGGCTTTCAAATTATGATATTGCAAAGCTGTGCAAGGACGGAGTTATTGAAAGAATACGAAATGGCTTTTACCAACTTCCTGATAATTATAATATAAGTGAAGAACAACTAATTTCAAGTCTGTTGCCTTACGGAATAGTTTGTGTCGAGTCAGCTTTGTTCCATTATGGATATAGTGATTTTACACCAAGAGAATGGTCAATAGCGGTTCCTCGAACTTACAGAAATCAAATTTCAAATATTCGGGAATTGCCAGTTAAAGCGTATTACATTCAAAAGAATATAATTGATGTAGGCAAGACAGAAGATGATTTTGACGGTGTAACGCTCCCTGTTTACGACCGTGAAAGGACTATTTGCGATTGTTTTAAATACCGGTCAAGACTTGACAATGAGATTTTTAATAAAGCGCTCAATGCTTACGCAAATGATTCAAAGAAAAACCTGAGCAACCTTTCTGCATACGCAAAAAAAATGCGTGTATATAAAAAAGTTACCGAATTGATGGAGGTATTGCTAAATGGCTGATATAGCGGCATCCGTGCTTGCACGACTGAAAAACAAGGCTAACGAAAGCGGAAAAAGTTATCAGCTTTGCCTCCAACTCTTTTGCCAAGAAGAATTTTTGCGACGTTTGGAAAAATCCAAATATGCAGAAAACCTTGTACTGAAAGGCGGATTGTTTATCTATTCCCTTACCGATTTTGACAGCCGAGTAACGGTTGATGTTGATTTTTTGCTCAGACAAATCCCAAATACGCCAGAGCAGTTAAAAGCCGTGTTGGAGGAAATTATCGCTACACCCACCGGCAATGACTTTATCACTTTTGAGATTAAAGATGTTGCTCCCATTGCTGTTGCAAAGAAATACGCCGGTATCGGTGCATCGCTTGTTGCACATATCAAGAATACAAGAACACCTTTCAGCATTGATTTCGGCGTTGGCGATGTAATTGTCCCAAAGCAGGAAAAGCGAAAAATTCCTACACAGCTTGACGATTTCACTTCTCCAACGGTAAATACATATTCGTTGGAAACGACAATTGCCGAAAAGCTCGATGCAATTCTCGATTTAATGGAATTTTCAAGCCGAATGAAAGATTATTATGATATTTATTATCTTGCCAATAAGTTCGATTTTGACGGTGCAACGCTGACCAAAGCACTACAAAAGACTTTTGAAAACCGTGGGCATAGCTTTACCGTTGAACAATTTGAGCAGGTACTAACCTTTGGCAACGATGACACTATGCAGAAAAAATGGAAAGCGTTCTGCAAGAAAATTGATACTAAAACTGATGATTACAGCACCGTGCTGAAAATGATAAAAGCGTTTCTTACAGAACCGTTTAAAGCTGTGGCGGCTGAAAAAGAATTTGCAAAAAAGTGGTCTGGACGAGACAATGTATGGGAGGATAAAAATGGCGGGGAATAAAAGTTTAAGAAGTGCCGAAAAAGCAAAGGTTGATGAATTTTACACTCAACTTTCGGATATTGAAAAAGAAATGCGATACTACAGAAAGCATTTTAAAGATAAAGTAGTATTTTGTAATTGCGATGATCCATTTGAAAGCAATTTCTTCAAATATTTTGTACTGAATTTTAATCGTCTTGGGTTGAAAAAGTTAATTGCCACTTGTTATGTTTCTTCTCCAATAGCAAATACTCAACTTTCGTTATTTGACATCACAGAAACGGAAGAAGATAAGCAGAATAAAGCATATAAAGCCATTATAACAAAAGTCTATGATAAGTCTGGTGATGGCGGAATTGATATGTTCGATGTGGCAGAGCTTTTTAAGTCTGGCGAAAACGAACTTACAGAACTTGCCGGTGACGGGGATTTTCGCAGTGATGAATGTTTAGCACTACTTGATGAATCAGATATTGTTGTAACAAATCCACCCTTTTCATTATTTAGAGAGTATGTTTCTATTTTGTTAGAGAGACATAAATACTTTATAATAATCGGAAGTCAAAATGCTATTACATATCAAGAGATCTTTCCTCTTTTAATGGACAACAAAATTTGGCTTGGCTACGGAAACGGAGATATGTCTTTTCGTGTTCCAGACTATTTTGAGCCGAGAGAGACAAGATTTTGGATTGATGAAAATGGACAGAAATGGCGTTCAATGGGAAATATTGCGTGGTTTACAAATCTTGATATCAAAAAACGTCACGAAGAACTGATTTTAGTTAGAAAATATAACTCTGATGAGTACTTGAGGTTTGATAATTATGATGCAATTAATGTAAACAAAGTAGGCGATATTCCTTGTGACTATACCGGCGTTATGGGCGTTCCAATTACATTTATGTACAAATACAGCCCTGACCAATTTGAAATAGTGAACGCTCTTAACAGATATGTTCTCGTTGGAAATGAAGAACTTAACGAAGAAATAAGAAACAATCATTCTCATGCTTGCAACATCAACGGAAAAGCAACTTATTTTAGAATATTAATACGCAACAAACACCCGGAGGTGAATTCAATTGCCAAGTAAATCCGAATTGGCTTTAGCAAATAAAGCTAAAAAAGACGAATTTTATACACAACTTTCGGATATAGAAAAGGAAATGCGATATTACAGAAAGCATTTCAAAAACAAGGTTGTATTTTGTAATTGCGATGATCCTTTTGAAAGCAATTTCTTCAAATATTTTGTGCTGAATTTCAATCGTCTTGGTTTGAAAAAGTTAATTGCCACTTGTTATGCTTCCTCTCCGATAGCGAATACCCAGCTTTCTTTATTCGATGTCATCGGAACTGAGGAAAGCAAGCAGAACAAACCGTATAAAGCTGTTGTGACAAAGGTATATGACAAAACCGGTGATGGCGGCATTGATATGTTTGATGTAGCTGAACTTTTTAAGTCGGGAGAAAACAGTCTTTCAGAGCTTGAAGGAGACGGTGATTTTCGAAGTAAAGAGTGCTTGGAATTACTTGATGAATCGGATATTGTGGTTACAAATCCGCCGTTTTCATTGTTTAGAGAATATATTTCTGTACTGTTCGAGCACAAAAAGCATTTCATTGTTATTGGAAATGTTAATGCCATTTCTTATAAAGAAATTTTTCCTTTACTTATGAACAATAAAATGTGGATAGGTGCCAGTATTCATTCCGGTGACAGAGCATTTTATGTTCCAGATAATTATCCATTAGACGCTTCGGGATGTGGTATTGATGATGACGGAAGAAAATATATCCGTGTCAAAGGAGTCCGTTGGTATACAAATTTGGATATAAGTCAGCGTCACGAAGAACTCATACCATTCAAAAGATATAACAGCGAAGACTATCCTCGATATGACAATTATGACGCCATTGAAGTGGGAAGCGTTTCCGATATACCTTGTGATTATCCTGATGTTATGGGTGTTCCTATAACTTTTATGGACAAATACAATCCTGACCAATTTGAAATTATCGGATTAACACAAGGTTGGGACGATTTACATTCGAAACGATATGGGCAACAAGTACAAGTATCGAAAACCGGTAAACAGTCAAAAGTTATGAAACTTAACGACGGACCAGCTATTGAGGTCATTGAAGCACCAAAAGATAAAACATACTACATTGTTGATGATCATTTCTATATTAAGATGTATGCCAGAATACTTATCCGCAACAAACATCCTGAAAAACCAAAAGGAGGAAAGCAATAATGCATATTGAAGAAAGGAAAATAACCGTTAGAGAAGTTACGGAAGGTTATTTCAATGATGCCGAGGAAGGCGTTATTGGTTATGATGAGCAACTTGATATTCGACCGAAATACCAGCGTGAATTCGTTTATAAAGACGAGCAACGCAATGAGGTTATACGCACCGTAATGAAAGGTTTACCACTGAATGTTATGTATTGGGTAGACCGTGGAGAAGAGTTTGAAGATGACCCGGACACTCCAAGATATGAGGTGATGGATGGGCAACAGCGCACAATTTCACTTTGCGAGTATGTGGACGGAAATTTCTCGGTCGATGATATGCTGTTTGGAAACTTGCCGAAAGATAAACAAGATGAAATCCTTGATTATGAGCTTTTCATTTATATTTGCAACGGCACGGAGTCCGAAAAACTTGACTGGTTTCGTATTATCAATATTGCCGGCGAACAACTCACCGACCAAGAACTTAGAAATGCGGTATATGCTGGAAGCTGGACATCGGACGCAAAACGCTATTTTTCAAAATCAGGTTGTGCGGCGGACAGGCTTGCAGGCGATTATCTAAAGGGTTCAAGCATTCGCCAAGAATATCTTGAAACGGCTATTTTATGGGCGGCTTCTGCCGAAGGAAAGACTATCGAGGGTTATATGTCGGAACATCAGCACGATCCAAGTGCCGTAACTCTTTGGAATTATTTCCGTTCTGTGATAGATTGGGTACAAGCAATATTCCCCAAAAAGCGCAAAGAAATGAAAGGCTTGCCTTGGGGACTGTATTACAACGAACACGGCAAACGCACCGACCTTGATCCTAAAGCACTTGAATTAGAAATCCAGCGTCTTATGGGTGATGAAGATGTAACAAAGAAATCCGGCATTTACGAGTATTTGCTGACCGGAGAAGAAAAGAAACTTTCAATCCGTGCTTTTGACCGCCGTGATGCTCTTTCCGCTTATGAAAAGCAGCATCATAAATGCGCAATCTGCGGAGAAGAGTTTGAGTTTGAGCAAATGCATGCCGACCATATCACACCTTGGTCTAAAGGAGGTAAAACCGCCCCAGATAACTGCCAGATGCTTTGCCGTGATTGTAACTTAAGAAAAGGAAATCAATAGAACGGAGGTAATGATTAACATATGAATGAAATCAAAATTAGTTCTTTTATTGAATATTTATCGTATATTGAAAAGAACTATAACCGAGATTTTATTTTTAGGGGACTTAACAATATAAATTATTCTTTAGTCCCTAAAATAGGTCGTGATGCATATGTATCTAGATGTAATCCTGATTTAATAGTTGATGAATTACAGGATGTCGAAGAGCAAATTATGCATGATTTTATTAAAATGTCAATTCCACATATGGATTTAAGAAATATAAGCGCGTGGGATCAATGGACAATTGGCCAACACCATGGGTTGCCTACAAGATTTTTGGACTGGACAGAGAATCCTCTTATAGCGGCATATTTTGCCACCGAAAGTTCAAATAACAATGATGTTGCAATATATGTAGTTAATAAAACACAATTTAATTCTAATACTGACGAAGACTTAGATGTATTTTCGCTTTCTGATAAAGACGAAGTTGTTCTATATTCGCCAAGCTACATACATCCACGAATTATTGCTCAAAAAGGAGTGTTCACTGTACATAAAAATCCTACGGTTCCATTGGATCAAACAAATATTAACGGAAAACTATGTATGGTTGATAAATTGATTATTCCTAAAACGATTGTTTCAGATTTCGTTAATGATTTAGATTGGTTTGGCATTAATCGTTCGTTTATTTATCCCGGACTAGATGGATTGGCATACCATTTGGATAACAAGGCAAAAGGAGGAATATAAAATGTATGTTCCCGTATTAAAAAATCGCACTGTAGAAATGAGTGTACTATCACAACTTGCTAGTATGGGAGTTTTTGATAATACAAATATACTGCCCCTCGTTGAACTCATACAGGAAAAAACTCGAACAAATAATAAAAATACAATTATTGACGATTTATCTGAATTGTTAATTGACAACCCCAAAATGTCAATTATGATAGATTTCCTAAAATCTGCTAAACTTAATAACACAACCGATTCAATTAGAAATTATGTCACACAGTCCACACGTCAAGTGGAATTCTGTATTGAAGAAATGCTCAAATTTAAACCACTTTCAGCAAGAATAATTCCTGTAATTTCATATTTAAGTGACAATGTTTCACTGGAAAGAATCGTATATGAAGCTACAGAATATAGAAAATCTTTTCCTAGAATAGCTTTTAGAATAAAAACCCAAGAGTTTGAACATATTTTTTCTTGTGTAGAAAGTTTAATAAAAGAAAATGATTTATTAATATTAGACATAGAGTCTTCTTCTCATTCAAATCCGGTTTTCAAAAAAATATACAAACGAATTGCCGACAGTAAAAAAATAAAGAAATTTATTTCAGTAGTCATAAATGCAAATCGGCCTGAAACACTTACAAATAAAAGTTTGATTCATGGCGAACCGATCCCTCAGATAGACAATAGTTTAAGAGAGTCTTATAGTTTGTCTATGATGAATAGATTCAACGGATTTGGCGATTACGCATGTATCGTTGCTTCTCTCCCATCAGCAGGAGGCACAATTAGCCCTGCGGGTGTATTTTATTCAAATGAAAATAATTTCTTTGTTGCATATAGAGGAAGAACACCTCATCTCTCAGAGTTTCCAGATTATATAGCGCCAAATATTGTAAAATCAGAATATTGGTCAGAATTTGATGATGATCATCATGAAAAATGCCCCGGATGCCGAGAAATTTCCGCAATAATAAATGGTGAAAAAAGCGGAAAAAACCAAGCCCAATGGAAAATGATTACAATGTTACATTATATTTACACAATGTACGAAACTAATGCATAAAAAGAAATGGTCATATGGCTAAAAAGCCATATGACCATTTCTTTTTTCATATAACATATTTGGATTCATTTGAGAAACAAAAAAACTTTGACAATCAATAGGCAAAATCTTTTCAAAATTACTTTTTAGATATGTCCATTGTCCACTGTACTTATCCTTCAAAAACGATCTATATGTTGTCCAAATGTTACTTTTTTTTGCAATACTTAATAGAAGTTGAAGGTTTTCTTCCTTCGTTCTTAATGGTTTCATATTAAGTGTTTTCAATAACTTAACTAAATCCCCCCCTGATAAACTTTTTAAGCAAAAATTAATATCGCAATTATTCTCTTTTGCTGATCGACGATATGAAAAAATCATATCTTTATTTTTATCTATTCTATATGTTATTATACCACATTCTTGTGGAATATAGTTTTTTATAATCCTAAGTTTGTGAATAGGTACTATGACATAAACTTTTTCAAAAGCATTAAAATAATCTTTCATTTGAGTTGATAGTCTATCATAGTTGTCATATTCGGTTTTTATTTCATATGCACACAATTTTCCATTAATTCGACATATATCGATTCTGCTATCTCCAATTGACATTTCAAAAGCAACAATATTATGTGCAGAATTTTTTAAGTGCCTTATAAAATGATATTTGACCACCCTTTCACAAATATAATAATTCATTAATAGGTAATTTATAAACTCATTTGAGTAGGTTTTATTTTGTAATGTATCAAAAACATCCTCTGGCGTTTTTGAAAAAGCATACTTGATTTTTTTCCATCTAACTTCATCGGGATCGTATATGTTATAGTCTTTATTTAAATATTTACATATTTGTATAATCTCAGAATTAGAATATGGCTTTAACACATTTTCATACATTTTTAACTTCCTCCTTTCTTACATCGCACCACATAATACTCATATTTAAGATTGACGCAATTTCTAAAATTTCAGAATACTTAATTGTTCCTCTTCTTATTTTGTTGGAAATATTTTGAATTGTTGTTTGATTTTCTTTAGAACGATTAATATTCATCTGATTGACTACTTCCGTAAGTGTCATACCCGACTTTGCTATGTTTGCTTTTATTTCTCTATGAATAGGATTGCTTCTCATATAATTACACCTTATAATATAATTTTATTTATTATAGTATAAAACTGATATTTTGTCAAGATGTAATGTCCTATGGTTTGACAAATAAAAATACAGTTGTTGAATTAATTTTTCAACAACTGTATTTGCCTTATATCATATTCTATTTATATATTATTTCACTGTTAACAATCTCTCTCGCACGGTTTGAGATATTGTTCATTTGTTGTACCCAAAGCATTTGATTTTCAACTTTAAGTTGTTCGGTTACATCTTATTTTTCGGCGTATTCTTTTACCAGCCGAGAGAACATTTTCTCCGCCTGTCGGTCGATATCAACAAGGTAACTGCTCAACTTTCAGCTTGCCAGCAGATTGGTGTATAGCACCTTGCAATGTTGCTTGATGTGTCGCAAGTGGCGTTGACCCCATACGCCGATTGGCTGTTGTTCTTCAGCTGGTAATTCGAGGTCGGGCAGGTAATAATCTCCATGCAATGTGTAACTGACACCTGTTCTTTTGTCTGTAAAGTTCTTTTTCATTGATTTTTCCTACCTTTCAAGTTCTTTGTCTTTTGAGCGTTTTATGCGCTTTGGTGTGTGCTTCTGTGGTATAGGTTCGTATTCAATGTTGTTCTCTTGCTTTTTGAACCGTTCAAGAATATTATCAATAACTTCTTTCATAGTTTTCGGTGCTGCTTTTAACGCTTCAAGATATGGTTTGCATTTCTCTGTAAGCTCAGAAAGCGAATGTTTTAATTGAGATATCTCGTGTTGGAGTGCCCATATTTTGCTCTTTAATTTTATATTTTCATCTTGCAGTCTTTTCATATCTGATAAGGCAGAATATGTGTGTTTTGCGAGAGAGGTCAACTTCTCATAATTTTCCGCAGACAAGGTATATTTGCCGGTGAGCGACTTTTTACCGGAACTTTCAATCTCTGTAAAGGTCATAAATGTGTCGTGATTACATTCGTATCTTACCTCCTCATTACTGATCTTTTCAGAAAGCTCCGATAGTCGTTTTTCATCCTGCTTAATTTTATACTCCAGCGAGGTTAGATTTTTAACGGTACTGCCTCGCTCTCCACGAGTAAAACCTGTAAATCCTGCATTTTGCATATGTTCAAAAAACTTGTCTTGCAAAATACTGTAAGATGTATGATATGTTTGATTCCCGTTGCTGTTGAGTATAGGGTTGCCGTTTTCGTCTATTGCTTTTTCAGAACGCCATTTCTTTGAATGACTGACCTGATGAATAATTTCTTTTACTGTACCGACAAGCTCCGGATTTTTGCATCGCTTTGTCCATTTCACTTCTTTGTCTACCACAGGCAAGGCCATCACATGAAGGTGATAGTGGTAAATCGGTTCGTTATATTTTTCGGTCATTGCAACATTCAATTCGTCTGCGTGCATTACGGCTGATATGATATTTTGTTTTCCATATACCTTTTCAGCAAAGTGAAATGCTTCTTCATAGAATCGGCAGGCATATTCGTACCCGCCGCTTTTTTCAAAGTATTCAGTATTTACATCCATAATCATTTCATCAAAAACATTTGCGTCGGGCTTCAGACCTTTCAATGATACAGTTCCGTTACTAATCATTTTGTCAAGATATTCATTATAGGTTAGATTACCGCAGCTTTTAAAGCTGACATTCATATAGCTGCGTGATAGGTCAACATTCATATTTGCGTAGTTTTCATTTTTTCGTTCAATGTGTCGCTCAAATTTTCCGACAGACATTCTTGTGCGCGTCTGTACTCTGGCAACACAAAAATTTTCTTTTCCCATTTAATCTCCTTTCTTAGGACAAACCGATTGAGGGTTCTGTTACACATCTTTTTCAAAGTGTGTAACCCACTATGACACTTTCAGCTCTGTGGCTGCAAAGATGTCGTGGGCTCTCCGAGAGCTGAAATTCTCGTGTCGGCCGTGACGGTTGTGTCGGTATTTCAGATGGCTTCATTTTACCGTCACAACCGACACAGCTGTCACGGATTAAACTGTCTGTCGTTCTAATTTAATTCGTCTGCCGTCGTGAGAACGAAAGTATTCGTACTTTATGTTGTATTTATTGAGCAATATGCTTGCATTGATATTCAGTTTTTTTGTAAGCATATTCGGCTTTAAATCGGAATTTAAAAAGATTGTTAATTCAGTTGGCGAGCCCTCCCAAAGATAAATATTTCCATTAAGTTTATTTGATATTAGTTCAAGCAGAGGATCGCTCGGTGGTTCCAATTTCTCAACTTCGCAGGCAACATAATCCCACTGCAATGTTTCTGGATTCCTTTGCAAGGTTATTTTTTGATCAGGAAAATCTCTTCCTGAAATACTGAGAAAAGCTTGCGTACTTGTTCTGTTTTCTTTCCAAAGAACGAGAGCGCCGTCGGCGGCACCATAGATTCCGTTCGTGCCTGAAATCATTTCAAAAATATCTTCGGCTTTTTCCTTCCTCGTGTGGTGAACAACAAGAATGCAAATTCCGTTTTTATCGGCGACATTTTTTAATCTGTCAATTACTTCATAGTCTTTTGCATAACTGCAATTTTCTTTACCAATATCATTTATCTTTTTTAAGGTATCAATAATAATCAGCTGGGTATTTGGATGCGAATAGATAAAGTTTTGAAGTTGAGTTTCAAGACCTTTTTCAAGTGTCCCCGATTTAACTGCAAGGTGCAAATTGACGGAAGTTTCATAACCAAACATTGTGCTGAGCCTTTGTTGAAGTCTTTCATATCTGTCCTCAAGGGCGAGGTAAAGAACGTCGCCCTGAGTTACGCAGTTGTTCCATAGTTGCATACCTGTACTTACGTAATATGCAATCTGCGCCATTAAAAAACTTTTTCCGACTTTTGGTGTACCGGCAATTACATACATTCCAGGTGTAAGAATATTTTCAATTATGGGAGGCTTTGTGCCGTACGCTATGTCAAATAATTCTTCCATAGTCATAGAATAAATGTGATTCGGATCACTTTCTATTCCGGAAAGTCTGTCCATTTCTTTTAATTTTTCCAATATATCATTGCTTTTTTTGATATTATCAGTTATATTATCGTTAGTTTGTTTTAGAATTGACTGCTCTGTATCTGCGCCAACAGATACATTCGGAGCGGTCTTTTCTTTTTCAGTCATTCCGACACCTCCTTTAATCCACTGAGAATATCGGCTATCATTTCAATTAAATCAATCAGCTCGTCATTGACTTCACTGCCGGTTTCAATTCTTTCTAATTCCGTAAGTACATCTGCAAGGTTATCACGCAGAGCTTTATACACTCTTGGATTGCCTGACACGACAATATCTTTGCGGGTTAATCTCCTTGTAATGTAGTCCTGCTTGGTTAAACCCGAAAGTTGAACATATCGTTCAATCTGTTCCCATTCCTCAGGCGAAACTCTAAAAGCTACGGTTTTATTTCTCCAACGGTTGTGTTCATCTCTGTTTTTCAATGACATTGCTCATCCACCCTTTCTGAATTGGTTAAGTTTGTCGGCCATATCGTTTTGCGTAGAAGGGAAAAGATGGGCGTAGTTATAAGTGATATGGATACTCTCGTGACCTACTCGATCTGCAATTGCCACCGCCGAATATCCAAGTTCAATTAGAAGCGAAATATGGCTATGTCTCAAATCATGAATTCTGATTCGCTTTACTCCTGCAGCTTTTGCACCTCTGTCCATTTCGTGATGAAGATAGCTTTTCGTGATTTCAAACAGTCGATCATTTTTACCGATTCGATAGAGCTGTTTCATATAGTCCTGCATTTCTTCGCAGAGGAACTCTGGCATTTTGATTGTTCGGTTGCTTTTTGGTGTTTTAGGCTCGGTAATCAGATCACGCCCGCCAATGTGCTGATAGGATTTACTAATCGTTACCGTTTGTCTGTCAAAGTCAAAATCTGCAGGTGTCAGAGCCAGCAGCTCACCCTCACGGATACCGCACCAGTAGAGCATTTCAAACGCATAGAATGAAACAGGCTTGTCCATCATTTCTTCGGAGAATTTTTTGTATTCTTCCTGTGTCCAGAAAAGCATTTCTCTTGCTTTGGCTTTGCCCATATTGCCGGCTTTGGCAGCAGGATTATCTTTCAGTCCATAGAATCTTACAGCGTGATTAAAAAAAGCACTGAGTTGGTTGTGTAGTGTTTTGAGATATACCGGTGAAAATGCCTCACCGTTCTTATCACGACATTTAATCATCTCATTCTGCCAAGCAATAATGTCTTTGGGTTGGATTGAGTTCATTTTTCGCTTGGCAAAGTAGGGAAGCAGTTTTGTGCGGATGATGTGCTCCTTTGTGTGCCAGGTGTTTTCTTTTAAACGGTTCTTCATATCGGCTGTGTAGGTGTCAATGAAACTTTCAAAAGTCATATCCAAATCCGATTCGACCTTGTAGAGCTGCTCTCGTTCCCACGCAAGGGCTTCTCGTTTTGTTTTAAATCCTCGTTTCGTTGATTGATGTACTTTTCCCTGCCAATCCGTAAAACGGTAGTAAACCTTCCAAGTATTATTTTTCGGGTCTTTATAAACTGACATTTTCATTCCTCCTTCTGAATAGCGCCATAACAGGTGCGTTCCAAAAAATACTGTCTGTTGACTCGTCCTGAAATTGTTATATAATCTTTGCTGTCGAGTTCTGAGTTTAGCCTTTGTACAATTTTATAGGCGTAGGATTTTGAAATGCCCAATTCTTGAGCCACTTCATCAACAGTCATAAAACTTCTATGTTCCACATTTTCATCTCCTTTCTTTTAATGTTGTTTAGATGATTACATATAAAAGGTATGATTTATATGTAATTTTTTAGTTTTAGCAATAACTTAACTGTATTTGCTTAATGATTATACTAAACAAATTAAGTAAAGTCAAGGGGCTTGGAGAAAAATATTTAACATTTTTGTTTAATTATCTTGACTGCCACTAAACATTTATGTTAAAATCAATACACAGCCGATGAATAATTAAGGGGAGTAATACTATGGCAATCGGAGAAAGAATAAAATTCTTTAGAAATTTAAGAGGAATGACACAAAAATATCTTGGTATGCGAGTGGGCTTCCCGGAAAAGACTGCTGACATCCGTATGGCGCAGTATGAATCCGGGTCAAGAACTCCGAAGTCTGATTTGATAAATAATCTTGCCGGAGCGCTTGAAGTTTCTCCATCAGCTTTGACTGTTCCTGATATAGACAGCTATCTTGGATTTATGCACACGTTATTTACCTTAGAAGATTGTTATGGACTTACAGTTAAAAAAACGGATAATGAAGTCTATATGTATATCGATTCAAAAAGGGGAACTAATGCTGCTAATGTAGAAGAAATGATTTATGCGTGGGCTGAACAAGCCGAAAAATATCGCAACGGAGAAATCAATCGGGAGGATTATGACAAGTGGCGTTATAACTACCCGAAATACGATGAAACCTCCGGCTATGTGAAAGTTCCGTCCCAGCAGCTCAGCGATGCACTTACCAAAGCATTTAAGGATGGGTTAAACAACGACTAAATGGAGAAAGTTTATGACAGACTGGAAAAAATCCTTTTTAGAGTCTTCTGTATTGGGGCAATCAACAAACAAGTACTGCCCATCGGAAGTGATAAAAAAGTGCATTGAATTAGCATATTCAGACATGATGACGGCAGGTCGTTATTATAGCGCTTCTTTTCTGAATAACAAAGATGAAATTTGTTTTGCTACAAACAGAGCTATTATTGAATCAAATTTTGTGTTTTCAAGAAAAACTATTGAAGATATTTCGTTGTTGTTTTGTGATAATACTATAGGCAATGACAATCATTATGTAACTGGGTTTGGACTCGCTCAAAAACTCATAAATATGACTTTCAAATATCTATATGTTTTTAGTGATTTGATATTTGTAGACAAAGCTATTCCTGATTTTTCATCGTGTGATTGCCCTCTTGACAGTATTATTATTAAAAAAGCGCATATTAAGGATTGCGTTTGGAGCAAGCTTACTGAGCAACAATATCTGGAATGTCAAGCTAAAATAACAGAACTACTAAATGCAAATTCTTTAGATTTAGAGTTATCAAGGCTTGGCAATCTAGCTTATGACTTTATTAATTGGTAATCGGCAATAATACACGATAAAACAAAAAGAGTTATCTGACTTCTCTAACAGAAATCAGATAGCTCTTTATTCTTGGATAATCTAAAA
>OLOV01000557.1_pt1 | contig 32739 bp, 30 predicted proteins | sample 1672931 | NCBI WGS metagenome assembly OLOV01 (sample SAMEA3136738, study PRJEB25190) | human gut metagenome | biome: human gut; feature: human-associated habitat; material: faeces | place: Austria | collected 2013 | reverse complement strand
GCTGGGTTCAGAACGTCGTGAGACAGTTCGGTCCCTATCCATCGTGGGCGAAGGAATCATGAGAGGAGCTGCTCCTAGTACGAGAGGACCGGAGTGGACGCATCCCTGGTGCAACAGTTGTCGTGCCAACGGCATAGCTGGGAAGCGAAATGCGGAAGGGATAAACGCTGAAGGCATCTAAGCGTGAAGCCCACCTCAAGAAGAAGATTCCCATCGCGAAAGCGAGTAAGACCCCTTAAAGACGATAAGGCGATAGGTCAGCGGTGAAAGAGCGGTAACGTTGGAGCTTGCTGATACTAATCGGTCGAGGGCTTGATCTGAAAAGAGGAGAGAAAGCAAAGGAGCGGAGAGCGAGCGTAAGCGGGAATCCCGCAGGCAAACAACCGCGAGCGAGTAAATTCGAGGTCAGCTTTTCCTGTGTGGTTTTCAGGGCGCAGCCCTGAACAAACCAATGAATTGAATACGATTTCCGGTGATAATGGCAAGAGGGATCCACCTGTTCCCATCCCGAACACAGAAGTTAAGCCTCTTCGCGCCGATGGTACTTGGCTGGCAACGGCCCGGGAGAGTAGGTCATCGCCGGATTCCAAAGGTGCTGATGAGAGATCGTCAGCACCAATAATCCTCAGTAGCTCAATGGCAGAGCATTCGGCTGTTAACCGAAGGGTTGTAGGTTCGAGCCCTACCTGAGGAGCGTAAAGTCCCGATCGCCTGAAAAAAGCGTCGGGGCTTTTATGATATCATCGGGCAGAATGCGTTTCAGAAGAGACCATTGGGTAGTTCGTGTGTCAGGAGAAAACCCTGGATCCGACCGATAACGGGAAGAAATGAGTTGAAAACAAAACGTCCGTCGCGGGAGCGTGGTTCGAAAATAACTTTGAAATCGGCTGGCGGCAGGAAGAAAATGGGCTGAAAACGAAATATCCGTAGAGAGGTAGAGTTCACACTCTGAAAGAAAGCCCCGAATTCGCGAACAGCGGGAAAGAAGTGCGTGGAACTGCGTTCGAGGGTCAATTGGATAGGGAAGTGCGGGAGGAGGCTCGGAAAGATGGAATTGACTTTCTTAGAGTGTTTGGATGTTCGGCTGCCCTTTGCCGGAGGCTTTTACAGGGATTGCGCATTTCGTGCCGGGAATTAACTTTACATTTCTGCGGATTGGTTCTATAATGGATAAATCCCGGCTCAGGCTGGGGGAATGAGATTATTCAGAAAGGGGTATTGCCATGAAGGACGTCATCGTGCGCGAGTTATACCGCGATGTTCCCTCCACGGTGCTGCCGTCCGTGCGCGTGCGCGGATGGGTTCGCACCTCCCGCGAAAGCAAGGCTTTTGCGTTTATCGAGCTGAACGACGGGAGCTTCTTTAAGAATCTCCAGATCGTCGTGGAGGAGAATGCCGTTAATAATTACGCGGAAATCATGAAGCGCGTGACGGTTGGCGCGTCCATTGAGGCGATTGGCCGCATTGAGCCCACGCCCGGGATGAAGCAGCCGTTTGAGATGAAGGCCGAAGCCATCGAAATTCTTGGCGACAGCCCCGTTGACTATCCGCTGCAGAAGAAAAAGCACACGCTTGAGTATCTGCGCACGATTCAGCATCTGCGTCCGCGCGCGAACCTGTTCCAGTGCGCGTTCCGCATTCGCTCCATCGCCGCGCAGGCGATTCACCGCTTCTTCCATGACCGCGGATTCGTATATGTGCACACGCCGCTGATCACCGGCAGCGACTGCGAGGGCGCGGGCGAAATGTTCCAGGTGACGACGCTCGACCTTGACAACCTGCCGAAGACCGAGGACGGCAAGGTGGACTACGACAGGGATTTCTTCGCCAAGAAGGTTTCCCTGACGGTCTCTGGCCAGCTGAACGCGGAAATCTTCGCGCTGGCGTTCCGCAACGTCTACACCTTCGGCCCCACGTTCCGCGCCGAGAACAGCTACACCGCGCGCCACGCGGCCGAGTTCTGGATGATCGAGCCGGAAATCGCCTTCGCCGAGCTGGAGGACGACCTTGAGCTGGAGGAGGACATGATCAAGTATATCATCTCGTCCGTGCTCGAGGAAGCGCCGGAGGAGATGGCGTTTCTGAACAGCTTCGTGGACAAGGGTCTGATCGAGCGTCTGACCGCCGTGCGCGACGCCGATTTCGCCCGCGTCAGCTACACCGACGCGATCGAGATTCTCAGAAGCAGCGGCGCGAAGTTCGAGTACGAGCCCTACTGGGGCTGCGATTTGCAGACCGAGCACGAGCGCTACCTCACCGAGAAGCACTTTGGCCGGCCGGTTTTCGTGACCGACTATCCGAAGGAGATCAAGGCGTTCTACATGCGCATGAACGACGACGGCAGGACCGTGGCGGCGGCCGACCTGCTGGTTCCCGGCATCGGCGAGCTGTGCGGCGGCAGCCAGAGAGAAGAGCGGCTGGACGTGCTGACGAAGCGCATCGAGGAGCTGGGCATGCAGTGCGCCGACTACTGGTGGTATCTTGAGCTGCGCAAGTACGGCTCCGTGAAGCATTCCGGCTTCGGCATGGGCTTTGAGCGCATGATCATGTACCTGACCGGCATCGCCAACATCCGCGACGTGCTGCCCTTCCCGCGCACGCCCCGCAGCGCCGATTTCTAAGGAAAGCAATCCAATTGCATAACGGACAGTTCGAGGCCCTCCTGTCCTTAAACAAAACCAGGTGAAAGACCAGGGCCGGCATCTATGTGTCGGCCCGGTTTTGTGCTTTGCATTGCGAAAGGGCCGACGAAAAAAAGGAGGCCCTTTTCGTATGAACATGAAAAAATCGTTGAATGTCCGCGAACTCACCCGCGCCGCGCTGATTGTGGCCATCTACTGTGTGGTCACCATCCTGTGGCCGTTTTCCTTCGGAAGCATTCAGGTGCGCATTTCCGAGGCGCTCACGCTTCTGCCGGTTTTGTTTCCCGCCGCCATTCCCGGCGTGTCCGTCGGCTGCCTGCTGGCGGGGCTTCTGAGCGGCGCGCCGTGGTTCGACTGGCTGTTCGGCTCGCTGACGACGCTGACCGCCGCGCTGCTCACCCGCAAATACCACAAGCCGCTCTGGTTGGCGGCCGTGTGGCCGACGCTTCTGAACGCCGTGATCACCGGTGCGATCGTCCATTTCGCCTATGTGGACAACCCCACGCTTTCCCTTTTGCCGCTTACGATGCTCTCCGTCGGCGCGGGCGAGGCCATCGCGTGCTTCGGTCTGGGGCTTCCGCTGCTTCTGCTGCTTCGGAAAACCGGGCTGTTCGGCTTCATGAAGAAGGGATAATTTCCCCTGCCGCCTGAAAAACAGGCGGTTTTTTGCGCTTTCGCGCGATTTATGGCGACGGACAGGCAGGATTCGGCAGGAATTTTCATAGGCTTCCTCGAAAAGGAGGAGGTAGGATGATCTTTCCGGACGCGATTCTGTGGCTTCTGGACGGCGTGTGTCTGCTGTTCGGGCACGTGGGGGCGCGCAGCTCGTTTCCGCGTCCGCTGACGGCGGAGGAAGAGGCGGTGCAGGTGGCGCGCGCCGCCGAGGGCGACCCCGAGGCGAAGCGGCTGCTGGTGGAGCACAACCTGCGGCTGGTGGCGCACATCGCCAAGAAGTACACGGGCAGCGGCATCGATTCCGACGATCTGGTGTCGGTGGGTACGATCGGGTTGATGAAGGCGGTTTCCACGTTTCGGCCGGAGGCGGGGCGGCTGACGACCTACGCGTCCCGCTGCATCGAAAACGAAATTCTGATGCAGCTGCGCGCGGGGCGCAAGCTGCGCATGAACGTTTCACTGAACGATCCCGTCGGCTCGGACAGGGAGGGCAACCACATTCACATCCTCGATCTGCTGGGCACTGAGCCGGGCGAGGTGGCCGACCGCGTGGAGGCGCGCATCGAGGGCGCGCGGGCGCGGCGGCTGATTCCGAAGGTTTTGACGGAGCGGGAGCAGAGGGTGATCTGCCTGCGCTACGGCCTGACCGACGGCGAGCCGCACGCGCAGCACGAGGTGGCCGGGCGGCTGGGCATTTCCCGAAGCTACGTATCCCGCATCGAAAAAAAGGCGCTGGAAAAGCTGCGGGCGGCGTTTCTGGCGGCGGACGAGAAAGACAGGAACTGACGAAACGGGAGGGAGATACCGATGCATACCGATTTTGTTTATCTGGACGAGGCCGTGCCGGGGCTTCTGTGGGACGCGAAGTACGCGACGGGCGACAACTTCACCGGCGCGCCGGTGGACGGCTATTTCGCCAACCGCGTGGTGGGCACGAAGGAGCTGGCCAGGGCGCTTCAGAAGACGCTGGAGCTGGCTAAGGCGCAGGGCTACACGCTGCTCGTGTGGGACGCGTACCGCCCCGCGCGCGCCGTGCGGCGCTTTCTCAGGTGGGCGGGCGAGCCGGAGGACTTCCGCACGAAGGACGCGCACTATCCCAACATTCAGAAAACCGACATCGTGCCGCTGGGCTATGTGGCCACGGAGTCGTCACACAGCCGCGGCAGCGCCGTGGATCTGACGCTGGCCGACGCGCGCACGCACAATCCCATCGGCATGGGCGGCATCTTCGATCTGATGGACGAGGCCAGCCATCATTCCGCGAAGCAGCCGGAGGAAATTCGCGAAAACCGCGCGCGGCTGAAGGACATCATGACGCAATGCGGCTTCGCGCCCTACGAAAACGAATGGTGGCACTACCGGCTGAGGAACGAGCCGTACCCGGACACGTATTTTGATTTTCCCATTGAATGAGAAACAGGGGGCAGAAGCATGAAAGGCATACCGTACGAAGTGTTTCCCGACAACCCCGCGCTGGAGGGGCTCGCGCAGATGCAGCCGCCCGTGCGCTATTCCGAGGCGCACGGCGACTGCCTTCTGTATCTGATTACGCCGTGGCGCGCGCCGGACGCGGCGCCGATTCGGCGGCCGCTGATCGTGTTCGTGCAGGGCAGCGGCTGGAAGCACCCGAACCCGTGGTTCGAGCTTCCGCAGCTGTCGATGTACGCGCAGGCGGGCTATGTGGTGGCGAGCGTCGCGCATCGCAGCGCGCTGGACGGCTTCCCGTTCCCGGCGTATCTTCAGGACGTGAAGACCGCCATCCGCTATCTGCGCGCGCACGCGGACGAGCTTTTGATCGATCCCGCGCGCGTGTGCGTGTGGGGCACGTCCTCCGGCGGCAACACGGCGCTGCTGGTGGGCGTGACCGCGAACGACGCGCGCTATGAGACGGAGGAGTATGCGGGCGTGGACGACGGCGCGCAGCTGATCATCGACTTCTTCGGCCCCGCGAACCTGCCGAAAATGGCGGGGCTTGTGCGCGAAAGCCAGAGCAACGAGTCCCTGCTGGGCGCGCTCGCCGGCTCCCGCGATCCCATGGAGGTCGCCATGGAGATGAGTCCGGTTTCGCACCTGAAGCCCGATACCGCCTACCCGCCCATGCTGCTGGTGCACGGCGACGCCGACCCGGTGGTGGACTTCTCCCAGTCCGAGGAAATGCACGAAAAGCTGCTCGCCCTCGGCCAGAAATCCACGCTCATCCGCGTGACGAACGCCGTCCACGAGGGCAACACCTGGAGCCGCGCGCTGCACGCCCGCGTGCGGAGATTCATAGACGAGAACCTGTGAGGGAACGGCGGTTCGTGTGCTTTCCGCATACCTGACAGGCTGACTGCGGGGGCTTATAATGAACTCAGCTCGTCTGCCAGTTGCAGAAGGAGTTCCTGAGCGCGTCTGATGTTCGTCAGGCGCGCTCTGCCTGATTATAAGGCAACGCCGCACAAATGAGGTGGTCGGCTGGCGAATGGATTTTTCGTCCGATGCAAATGCAAATTTCGAAGGTTTACTGGAGGTAAATCGAGGAATCTGCGTGCCGCAGAGGACGGAAAAGACATCGCCCGATGTACCGCCGAATTGCGCGGTGGTGCCTTAAATTCCCGTTTCGCGAAAAAAGTATTTGACCGGCGCGCGGCGGGCGCTTATAATAGAGGCAGGCAAAACCGGAGGGAACGGGGCATATGGAATTTATCAAGATGCACGGCATCGGGAACGATTACGTATTCGTGGACTGCTTCCGGCAGGAAGCGCCCGCCGACCCGGCGCGCGCGGCGATTGCGGTTTCGAAGCCGCACGTGGGCATTGGCGCGGACGGGCTGATTCTCATGCTGCCGGACGCGGAATGCGACGCGCGCATGCGCATCTTCAACGCCGACGGCAGCGAGGGCGAAATGTGCGGCAACGGCATCCGCTGCATGGGCAAATATCTGTATGATTCCGGACTTGTGCGCTCCGAGCGAATGACCATCCGCACCGGCGGCGGCGTTCGCACGCTGGAGGTCGTTACCGAGGGCGGCGCGGCCGTGGGCGCGCGCGTGGACATGGGCGCGCCGGAGTTCGATCCGGCGAAAATTCCCGTGAACGCGCCGGAGAACCGCGTGGTCGTTTTGTTCCCGGACGGGCGGACGGCGCGGTTCACATGCGTGGGCATGGGCAATCCGCACGCCGTGACGCTCGACCGCTTCCCGGACGGCGACGCGTTCCGGGCGGACGGCGCGTTTGTGGAAGCGCACCCGATGTTCCCGCGCCGCGTGAACGCGTCCTTTGCGCGCGTAGACGACGCGACGCACCTGACCGCGCGCATCTGGGAGCGCGGCAGCGGCGCGACCATGGCCTGCGGCAGCGGCGCGTGCGCGACGCTTGTGGCCGCGAGCCTGAACGGCGCGTGCGCCGACCGGGCGCATGTGCGCCTGCCGGGCGGGACGCTGTTCATCGAATACGACCGGGCGAACCGGCGCGTGTTCATGACGGGCCCGGCGCAGGTATCCTTTACGGGCAAAATTGATTGGGAGACCATAGAACAATAAGAGGAGTGAACCAACGATGCAGATGCACCAGCTGGACGCGCGTGTGCGCAAAATCAAGGCGGATCTGAACGACCTGCGCGTGCGCAGGCGCGTGCCGGTCACCGGAATCGAAGCCTCTCCGCGCGGAGAAAACGCGTTCGCGCCGTTTGAAAACGGCGCGCTGTGGGCGAAAAAGGTGGGCGACAACTGGGAGGATTTCCGTTTCACCGTCGTGACGCCGGAGGATTTCCGGGGTCAGACCATCCTTTCCATCCGCAGCGGCATGGAGAACGAGTGGGAAGCCGTGAACCCGCAGATCGTCGTGTGGGTGGACGGCGAGATCGTGCAGGCGTTCGACACCCGTCACACCGAGCTGATTCTGGACGAGGTGGCCGTGCCGGGCAGGGAATACGACGTCTTCCTGCAGGCCTACAACGGCACCAAGGAAATCGCCGCGGGCGTGAACGCGCCGCGCATGACGCTCTTCCTTGCCGACGGCATGGACGACGTGACCCAGCTTTATTACGATCTGGACGTGCCGCACACCGCCGCGCTGCTTCTGCGCGAGGGCTGCCGCGAGCGCGAAACCACGCTGCGCACGCTGTCCGACGCGATCAACCTGCTCGATTTGCGCGAGCCGTTCAGCCCCGCGTTCCACGCCTCCGTCAAGGCGGCGCGCGACTATCTGCAGGACAACTACTATCAGCCGCTGGAAGGCCGCGAGCCGGAGGCCATCGCGGACTGCATCGGCCACACCCATATCGACGTGGCGTGGCTGTGGGATCTGTATCAGACGCGCCATAAGGCCGTGCGCACCTTCGCCACGATGCTGCGCCTGATGGAGAAGTATCCCGAGTTCAAGTTCATGTCCTCTCAGCCGCAGCTGTATCAGTTCGTCAAGGAGGATCAGCCGCAGCTGTTCGAGCGCATCAGGGAAGCCGTGAAGCGCGGCCAGTGGGAGCCCGAGGGCGGCATGTGGGTCGAGGCCGACTGCAACCTGTCTGGCGGCGAGGCGCTGGTCAGGCAGTTCCTGTACGGCAACGAATTCTTTGAGACCGAGTTCGGCCGCCGCAGCCGCATCCTGTGGCTGCCCGACGTGTTCGGCTATTCCGCCGCGCTGCCGCAGATTCTGAAAAAGAGCGGCATCGACTACTTCATGACCAGCAAGCTGTCCTGGTCGGAATTCAACTGCTCGCCGTATGATACCTTCACGTGGAAGGGCATCGACGGAAGCGAGGTGCTCACCCACTTCACGCCCTCCCGCGAATACGGCTCAGAGGACGACTATGAGCGCCACGACGATCTGGCCTTCTTCACCACCTATAACGCCATGCTGGAGCCGAACCAGATTAAGGGCGGCTGGAAGCGTTTCCAGCAGAAGGGGCTGGACAACCATTACATCGTGACCTACGGCTACGGCGACGGCGGCGGCGGAAGCACCGACTGGATGATCGAAAACGCCCGCCGCATGAAGAGCCCGGTCGCCGGCTGCCCCGCCGTGCGCCAGACCTTCGCGCTGGACTTCTTCAAGGATCTGGAAAAGCGCGTTTCCGGACGCAAGGATCTGCCGAAGTGGTCGGGCGAACTGTACCTTGAATACCATCGCGGCACGTACACCTCGCAGGCGCGCAACAAGCGCAACAACCGCAAGCTGGAAATTCTGCTGCGCGAGGTCGAGCTGTGGCTGACGCTGGCTAAGCGTTACGGCGTTTCCTACCCGCAGGACGAGCTCCGTCAGATCTGGCGGCAGATGCTCACGCTGCAGTTCCACGACATCCTGCCCGGCTCCTCCATCCACAAGGTGTACACCGACTCCAACGAGATCTACGCCGACCTGTTCGCCCGCGCTGAGGCGCTCAGGAAGACCGCGCTGGACGCGCTGAACGCCCGAACGGCCGGAGACCTCGCGCTGTATAACTCGCTGTCCCACGAGCGCAGCGACCTCGTGTGGTTCGACGCGCCCGAGGGCGTGTGCGCGCTGAAGAACGCCGAGGGCGAGACCTTCCCGGCGCAGCGCGTGAACGGCCGCTATGTCGCGTTCGTGAAGGGTCTGAAGCCCATGGGCGAGACCAGCTTCACCTTCGTCTTCGGCGAGGAAGCGCCCGCGCGCGTGCACGCCGACCGAAACGGCTTCGAGACGCCCGCGTTCAGGGGCACGTTCGACGAGACCGGCTTTATCTCCTCGCTGTACGACAAGCGCGCCAGCCGCGAGCTTGCCAGGGCGGGCAAGTCGCTCAACACCATCGTGTACTACGAGAACCGCCCGCACAACTACGACGCGTGGGACATCAACATCTACTACGGCGAGCATTCGTGGAACCTCGACAAGCCCACGAGCTTCGAGGTCGTGACGAACGGCCCCGTGCTGTCCACCGTGCACGTGGAATGGGCGATCAGCAAGTCCAGGATCGCGCAGGACATCACGTTCTATCATGACGTAGACCGCGTGGACTTCCACACCATCGTGGACTGGAAGGAAGAGCATGGCCTTCTGAAGGCACACTTCCCCGTGGACATCTTCTACAACGAGGCGCAGTTCGACATTCAGTACGGCAACGTGCGCCGCGCCACGCACAAGAACACCAGCTGGGACGTGGCGCGCTTCGAGGTGTGCGCCCACAAATGGGCGGACGTCAGCGAGGCCAGCTACGGCGCGGCCATTCTGAACGACTGCAAGTACGGCTACTCCGTGGACGAAAACAGCATCGCGCTGACCATGCTCAAGTCCGCCACCAACCCCGACCCGACGGCCGATCAGGAAATGCACGAGTTCACCTACGCCCTGATGCCGCACGAGGGCGACTGGCGACAGGCGCAGGTGCCGGAGCGCGCGTATGAGTTCAACATCCCCGTGACCGCGCTGAAGGCCGCCGGCCAGAAGGCCGAAGAAACCGCGTTCGCCCGCATCGACGCGCCCGGCGTTCAGATTGAGAGCGTCAAGGAAGCGCTGCACGGCGAGGGCACGATCATCCGCCTGTACGAGTACTACGGCGCACGCACCCGCGCGCGTCTGGCGCTGGCGGAAGCCCCGAAGCGCGCCTGCTTCACCTCCCTCATGGAGGACGACCTCGAGCCCGCGCCGTTTGAGGGCCGCGAGCTGAATCTCGAACTGAAGCCCTACGAAATCGTGACCATCCGCATCCAGTAACGCTCCGGGAGGCCGGGGGAGCGTCGCTCCCCCGGCACCCCCTCAAGGAGCCGGGAGGGGAAAAGCGCGTTTCTTTCGCTTCCTTTTCCATAAAAACGCCGCCGAAGCCTTTGCGCTCCGGCGGTATTTTGGTGGGGCAAATGGGGCTTTTCTCAGCGCGCGCGGCGCTTTTTTTCCGGGAGGAACACGTCCTTCACGAGGCCGATGGCGAACAGCGCGGCGAGCATGAACAGGATGGTTCGGGTCGTCATGCGGGTGATGAAGATGCTGATCACGGCGATCAGCACGATATACAGAAGCGTGCGCATCACCGCGCCGAGGATGGACGTGAACACGCTGCCGCGGAACAGCGTCGCCCGCAGAAGGGCGATGACCGCGCACACCGTCACCAGCAGGATGACGATGTTCGTGGCGTTCAGCGCGAATTTCACGCTGGTCAGCTGGGTAAGCCAGCTGTAGGCGTTTTGCAGGATCACCTGAAACAGAAGCCGCTTATACAGGAACCACGTGGCAGACACCGTGACCAGACTCGCGCTCACGGCGACGATGCCGCGCAGGAACACGCGCGCCAGCCACATCGTGCTTTCCGCCATTTCGTACAGCGTGTTGTACGCCAGAAGGCGCACCAGCATGTACACGGGAATCGTCAGAAGCGCCACGATCATGAAATCGTACAGCGTCTGAATCAGGTCGTCGCGGCTCATCAGGCGCGACCAGAGCGCGCCGAACGACGGCGGCGTCTGTCCGCTCTTTTCCACATAGTCGGCGTAGGCCTCCACCATGTCCGACACGCCGAAGCCCGTGTCCTCGCCCTCGGCGCGGCGGCCGGCGCTGCCGTAGAACGGGAAATGGTAGATGTCCAGCCTGCTTATGTCAATGCCGTACCGCGAGAGGTTGATTTCCGGCGCGACGGCGTTCAGCCAGCTGGGAAACATCATGAAAAGCGCCGCCGCGGTCAAACCGACGGCCAGCACGAACGCGAAAAAACGTCTGATCAACGAAAGCTCCTCCCTCGGACGCAGGCGCGCCCGCCTGCCATGCTCATCCATTTTATCATATCGACGCGCATCCGGCAATCAATGTTCCTATGTTTTGCGTTTTTTGCCGATTTTATCCGGCTTGACTTCGGTTACGAGTATGTTTATAATAATGCCAGATGCTGGAAACGGAGGGAGCGCGCATGGAAGAGGGCTATCTCATCGGCGTGGACGGCGGCGGAACCAAGACGAAGGCCGTCGCCGCGCGCACGGACGGCACGGTACTGGCCACCGCTGTGGGCGGCGGGCTGAACGCCGGGCAGATCGGCGCGGGACGGGCGAAGGAAAACCTGCTGGGCGTGCTGAAGCGGCTGACGCGGGCGCTGGGCGGACAGGCCGCGCGCGTCGTCGTGGGCGATCCGTCGCTGGACGGGCCCGCGCCGCCGTCCGCCGCGCGCGCCTTCGCGCGGGGCTGGATAGAGCCGGAAAGGCTGACGCTCACGTCCGACGTGCATCTGGCGCTGTTCGCGTTCTCACAGGGCGCGCCGGCGGCAATGGCCGTGTGCGGCACGGGCTCGATGATCGTGATGACGGACGAAGATGGCGAAACGCGCACGGCGGGCGGCTGGGGGCACGTGCTCGGCGACCCCGGCTCCGGCTACGCGCTGGCGCTGGACGGCCTGCGCGCCGCCATCGACTGCTGGGAGGGCGTGTCGGACGCGCGGGCGCTGGCCGGGCGCGCACAGGCTTTTTTTGCGCTGCGCGCGCCGCGCGCTCTGATCGACATTGTGTACCGCCCCGGGACGCGGCCGAGCGACCTTGCCGCGTTCGGAAGCGAGGTGCTGGCGCTGGCAAAGGCGGGCGACGAGCCCGCGCTCGCGATTCTGCGAAGGCAGATGACCCGCCTTGCGCGCGGCGCGGCGGCGCTGATTCGCCCCTGCCCCGCCGTGCGGCGCGTGGGCTTGTACGGCGGCGTGTTCGAGCACAGCGAGGCGGCGCGGGAGACGTTCGCGCGGGCGCTGCGCGAGGTCTGTCCGGACGCGGAAACGGCGCGCCCCGCGCTCCCGCCGGAAATCGGCGGCGTGATGCTGGCCATGCGCGAGAGCGGCTGCCTGACGGAGGACGCGGTGAAGCGGCTGAAGGAAACGTCGGAAAAGGAATAGAGAAGGGATGTGCGAAGCATGAAGGCGAGCGAACGCTATTATGAAATTCTGAAGGAGACGCTGGAAAACGCGTTTCACGGACAGACCGGCGCGCTGGAAACGGCGGCGCGGAGGATTGCCGAAAGCCTGCTGAACGGCGGCATGCTGTATACCTTCGGCACCGGACACGGGCACCTGCTGGCGCTGGAAATCTTCTACCGCGCGGGCGGGCTGGCGCGCGTGTGCCCGATTCTGGACGAGCGCCTGATGCTGCACGCATCCGCGTCCGAAAGCACCGGCTGGGAGCGCACGGACGGGCTGGCGGACGAGCTGCTCGCGCGCTATCCCGTGAAGGCGGGCGACGTGCTGATCGCCATTTCCAATTCCGGCCGCAACACCGTGCCGGTGGAGCTGGCGATGAAGTGCCGGACGCGCGGCGCGTACGTCATCGCGCTCACGAGCCTCAGACACACCGGCGCCGTGACCCCGCGCAACCCGATGGGCAGGCGGCTGTTTGAGGTGGCCGACTTAGTGCTGGACAACGGCGGCGCGCTGGGCGACGCGGCGGTCGAGGGCACGGGCGGGCGCAAGGTCGGCCCCACGTCCACGGCCGTCGGCAGCGCGCTTTTGCAGGCCATCGTGTGCCGCGTGGAGGAAATCGCGCGGGAGGAAGGCCGGGAAATCGAGTTCTTCGCTTCCAGCAACATCGACGGCGGCGACGAAATCAACGAAAAGCTCATCGAAAAATACCGCGGCGTGATCCGCGGGCTGTAAAAGGGGGCGGGCGCATGCGAGCCGGATATGGAAAAACGGAAATCACGCCGCCGCTGGGCGTTGAACTGGCGGGCTACGGCTACTATCTGAAACGGCGGGCGACGCGCGTGGACGACCCGCTGTTCGTCCGCGCCGTGGCGCTGGAGGATCGCGGGCGCACGTATGTCGTGGTCTCCTGCGACATTCTCGGGTTGAACCGGAGCATCGTGGGAAGGGTGCGCGCGGCGCTTCTCGATAAACACGCCATCCCGCCGTCGCACGTGCTGATCGTCAGCATCCACACGCACACCGCCGCGCCCGCCATCGCGCACGAGGGCTGCGGCGAGGTTTGCCCGGAATACGTGGAAACGCTGCCCGGCGCGATTCTGGCCGCGTGCGAGGACGCGCTTTCGGATATGCGGCGCGTAACGTCGCTGCGCTTTTCCATGGGGCGGCTGGACGGCCAGTACGCCTATAACCGCGCCGCGGAGGACGGCCCCGTGGACGACTGCGCGCGCGGGTTCCTCCTGTCGCGCAGCGAACGCGCGCCCATCGAGCTCATCTCTTATGCCTGCCACCCGGTGTGCCGCGGGCGCTCGACCGGCGTTTCGGCGGACTATCCCGGCTGCGTGTGTCGTATGGCGGAGGAAAAGGGCGTGCTGCCCGTGTATCTGAACGGCCTGTGCGGCGACATCGATCCGCTGACATGCGAGGACGGCGCGCGCGGCGCGCGGATTGACGCATTCGCCGCGGCGATTCTTTCGGCGCTGACGGACGAAATGGAGCTGCCCATGGGCGTCTTCGGCGGCGAGGTGGCGGACGAAATTCGCCTGCTGCCCGTTTCCCGCGAGGACATCGAAAGCGCGGCGGAGCGCGCCGCCGCCCGGCCGGACGCGATTCCCGGCGCGGATCGCGTGGCGCGGGCGTGGGAGCGGGAGATGCTTTCCAAATTCGACGACCTTCCCAGCCGCGAGCCGATTTCGGTGCATTATCTGGTGCTGGGCGGCGTGCCGGTCGCGGCGCTGCCGTTCGAGGGCTTCTGTGCCATCGGGCAGAAGATTCGAGACGTGCTCGGCGACACGCGCGCGCTGACACTCGGCTGCGCCGACGAGCTGCTCGGCTACCTGCCCACGCGCGACGACATCGCGCGCGGCGCGTACGCGGCGCTGGAATCCACGTTCCTGTACCACCGCCTGCCGGTGCTGCCCGGCGAGGCGGAGCGGCTGGGGCGCGAGCTGGGCGCGAGACTGAAGGAGGAACAGGCGCATGGATGAACCGAGATTTTCCGTTGATCAGGACTGGCTCGTGCGTATTCGGCGCGAGCTGCACGCGCATCCGGAAATCGGCTGGGAGCTCGAGAACACCGTGAGGGTCGTCCGGCGCGAGCTGGACGCGATCGGCATTCCCTACGAGGTCGACCGCTATGGCCGGAATACGATCGTGGCGACGGTGAACCCGGAAATCACGTCGTTCACGCTGGGCATCCGCGCCGACATGGACGCGCTGCCCATTCAGGAGAAGAATTTTGACAAGCCCTATCGTTCTCAGATCGACGGTGCGATGCACGCCTGCGGGCACGACGCGCACACCGCCATGCTGCTGGGCGCGTGCAGGACGCTGTACGGCATGCGCGAGAAGCTGCGCTGCCGCGTGAAGCTTTTGTTTCAGCCCTGCGAGGAATCCCGCCCCAGCGGCGCGCGCACGATGTGCGAGCACGGCGTGATGGACGACATCGACGCGATCATTATGTGCCACGTGAACTGCAACGACCCGGCGCACCGCCCGTCCTGCCGCGCGGGCACGACGAACGCGTCGTCCTCGCGGTTTCAAATCACCGTGCGCGGGCGCGGCGTGCATGTCGCGTCGCCCCACCGCGGAATCGACGCGCTGGCTATCGGCGTGCGCATCTACGACGGCATCCAGCAGATTCTCGCCCGCGAGGTCGACCCGTTCGACACCTGCGTAATCGCCGTGACCACGATGAACGCCGGAACTACCGTGTCCGCCAACGCCGACACCTGCACGATGACGGGCAGCATCCGCTGCCTGAAAACGGCCACGATGGACTGGGCGCGGGCGCGCCTGACCCGCCTGACGGAGAACATGTGCCGCGATATGCGCGGCGAATACGAAATCGACTTCTTCGGCGAACCGCTGCCGCCCGCCGTCAACGACGCGCGCCTGTACGCCGCCTTCGCCGAAACCTGCCGCCGCGTGGGCGGGGACGGCTTCCTCCTGCCGCTGGAGCCCTCGCCCGGCGCGGAGGACTTCGCCTATTATGAACAGAAAAAGCCCGGCCTCCTGTTCGGCCTCGGCATGCGAAACGACGAAAAGGGCTTCAATAAGCCCGCCCATACCTGCGACTGGGATATTGACGAAGCCGCCCTCTCCACCGGCGTAACCCTGTTCACCCGCTTCGTGTGGGAGCACATGGACGGCGTCCCCGGCCTTCCGCCCAAGTCATAACAACCATAAGCCGCCCGCACGGACGTTTCCGGCGGGCGGATTGCGCATTGCAAGGCTGCCGAACCGCGTTCAGCGGGCGGTATCCTCCGCGAAGGCGGGATTTTCGAGCAGGGTGCGCAGGGATTCTGTCGCGGCGGGGCTGAGGGGCGTGAGCGGCAGGCGCAGCTCACCACGAATCAGGCCGAGAATGGACAGCGCGGCCTTCACGGGAATGGGGCTTACGTCCTCAAACAGGGCGCGGGTCAGCGGCGCGAGGGCGCGGAAGCGCTCGCGCGCTTCGGCGAGTTCTCCGGCCATGGCCGCGCGCACCATGCGCCCATAGTATTTCGGCGCGACGTTCGCCGTCACGGAGATGACGCCGCTCGCGCCCAGCGCCAGCGCCGGAAGCGCCATGTCGTCGTTCCCGCCGTACACGTGGCAGCCGTCGCCGGCCACGCGCAGAAGCTCCGCCATCTGCCGGATGTCGGGCGCAGCTTCCTTCACGCCGCGAATCATTGGATGCCTGAGCAGCGCCGTCACCGTTTCCGGCAGAAGGTTCACCGCCGTGCGGGACGGCACGTTGTACAGAATCAGCGGCACGCGTGACGCGTCGGCGACCGCCTGAAAGTGCCGAAGCAGCCCCTCCTGATTCGCGCGGTTGTAATAGGGCGTGACGCACAGAAGCGCGTCCGCGCCCGTGCCGGACAGAAGCGCCGCGCGCCGGACCGCCGTGCGCGTGCAGTTCGCGCCCGCGCCCGCGATCACCTTCGCGCGTCCCGCTGTGCGCTCCACGGCGAAGCGCACCAGATCCAGCGCCTCGCCGTCGGTCAGCGTGGACGGCTCGCCCGTCGTTCCGCAGACGATCAGCGCTTCCGTGCCCGCGGCGATCTGCCGCTCAATCAGCGCTTCAAACGCGGGAAAGTCCACCTTTCCGTCGCAAAACGGCGTAACCAGCGCACAGCCGACACCGCAGAACATCGCGCTTTCCATAAAACATCCCTCCCCGGCAATCAATGCGCGCGGGAGGGAGAACATGCGTCCGAAGGGAAATCCGCCGTTCCGCAGATGGTCAGCGCTTTAGGCGCGGGAAAATCCACCGTTCCGCCACAAAATGGCGTTACCAGCGCACAGCCGACGCCGCAGAACATCGCGCTTTCCATAAAACATCCCTCCCCGGCAATCAATGCACATGGGAGGGAGTTCATGCGCGAACCCGTCAGACCAGAAAGCCCTCGATCAGCGCGCAGGCCTGTTCGTACGCGTCGCCGGTCATGTCCAGCCAGTGAATGTCGGGGTCGCGGCGGAACCACGTCATCTGCCGCTTGGCGAATTTTTTGATGGCGGCGGAGAGCGCATCGGTCATTTCCCGCTCGCCGGAAAACTCGCCGTCCAGATAGCGCGTGAGGAAGCGGTACTCAAGCCCCAGCTTCATCAGAAATTCGCGGCTCGCGCCGTTTTTGATGAGCGTTCGCACCTCGTCCACCATGCCCTCGTTCATGCGGCGCTCCAGCCGTTCGTCGATGCGCTTTTTCAGCGTCTCCCGATCCCACGACACGCCCAGCTTCAGCGCGCGGTATTTCGCCTCGCGCGAAGGCTCCTTCGTGTCGCCGCTTTCCAGCTTTTCCAGCGCGCGCATCACACGGTTGCGGTTGTTGCGGTCGATCTCCACGCCCGGCGCGGCGGAAACAAGCATTTCATACAGCTCCGGCGTGGTCTTCGTTTCCAGCTCCTCGCGGTACCGAAGGTTCGGCGCACGGTCGGACAGCTGATAGCCCTCCGTGACCGACGCGACGTATAGCCCTGTGCCGCCCACCAGAAACGGCACGTTTCCACGCGCGAGAATGCCGTCGATGGCGCGATAGGCCAGCGCCTGAAAGTCCGCCATCGAGAAAAAGTCGTTCGGCTCGCACACGTCCAGCAGGTGATGCGGAACCCCGCGCATCTCCTCCGGCGAAATCTTTCCGCTGCCCAGATCGAGCCCCCGGAAAACCTGCCGCGAATCGGCGGACACGATTTCGCCCCCGAAGCGCTGCGCCAGACGCACGCCCAGCGAGCTCTTTCCCGAAGCGTTTGTGCCGACCACGGCGACGATGCGCGGAAGCTCCGGCATAAAAAATCCCTCCATTGTAATTCCATTACCGAAAGTATTCCACATATGCGCGCGTTTGTCAAGTATTTTGATGGAGATAGCTCTTCCCCCGCGCGGGATTTCATGCTATAATGAACGCAGACTACAGACCGAGAAAGAGAGGAACAATCTATGGGACTGATTCGCGCCGGACTGAACGCGGTTGGCGGCACGCTTGCCAGCCAGTGGAAGGAGTATTTTTACGCGGACGCGCTGCCGGAGGACGTGCTTGCCACCCGCGCTCTCAAAAAGACGAAGGGCCGCTTCGGCGGCAGCCGCAGCGAGGATGACAACATTATCTCCAACGGCTCCGTCGTCGCCGTCGCCGACGGCCAGTGCATGATGATCGTCGATCAGGGGCGCATTGTGGATTTCTGCGCCGAGCCCGGCGAGTTCGTGTTTGACGAGGGCGGCGAGCCCACGATCTTCTGCGGCGGCCTGAGCGGCGGCAACATGAAGGCCATTCTGCAAACCACCTTCGAGCGCCTGTCCTACGGCGGCCAGGCGGGACGCGACCAGCGCGTGTACTACTTCAACACCAAGGAAATCATCGGCAACAAATACGGAACGCCCAGCCCGGTGCCGTTCCGCGTGGTGGATGAAAAGCTGGGGCTGGACGTGGATATTTCCATCCGCTGCTTCGGCGAATACAGCTACCGCATCGTCAACCCCATGCTGTTCTACACCAACGTGTGCGGCAACGTGGAATCCGAATACACCCGCGACCAGATCGACAGTCAGCTGAAGAGCGAGCTGCTCACGGCGCTTCAGCCCGCCTTCGCGCGCATTTCCGATATGGGCATCCGCTATAGCGCCCTGCCCGGCCATACCACCGAAATCGCCAGCGCGCTCAACGACGTGCTGTCCGAAAAGTGGGCGCAGCTGCGCGGCGTGGAGATCGTGTCCTTCGGCGTGAGCTCCGTCAAGGCCTCCGAGCAGGACGAGCAGATGATCAAGGAGCTTCAGCGCAACGCCGTCTTCCGCAACCCCAATATGGCCGCGGCGCACCTCGTCGGCGCGCAGGCGCAGGCCATGCAGGACGCCGCCAGGAACCAGGGCGGCGCGTTCACCGGCTTCATGGGCATGAATATGGCCAATATGAACAGCGGCCTGAACGCCAACACCCTCTTCCAGATGGGCGCTCAGCAGCAGGCCCAGCAGACCCCCGCCCAGCCCGCCGCCAACAGCTGGAAATGCGCCTGCGGCGCAGCCGCCACCGGCAAATTCTGCCCCGAGTGCGGCGCGAAAAAGCCCGAAGCCGAGGGCTGGACGTGCCAGTGCGGCGCGGTCAATAAGGGCAAATTCTGCTCCGAATGCGGAGCCAAACGCCCCGCCGGCGCCCCCGTCTACCGCTGCGATAAATGCGGCTGGCAGCCCGAAGACCCCACCCATCCCCCGAAATTCTGCCCCGAATGCGGCGACCTGTTCGACGATAACGATAAGGTCTGAGCGGAAGTTCGCCGGACCGCGGTTGAATGGCCGGATCGGTTCGTAATGCGCGTTCCGATTCCGGCCATTCCTTTCGCATGCGCGGCTTTGAGCTGCGCTTTTTTACATCGCCGCCGCATAAAATCGACGGCGCGTCTCACAGTACGCGGATTCCTCGACGAGCCTCCAATCAGGGCGGATTCCGGGCTTTCCGTTGACATTGGAACGCGGCGATTTGACGAACGGGGCAAAGAATGGTATAGTATGAGTGGGAGCGGCTCAGGCCGCGCCGGAAAGGGATTTGCCATGAGAATACGTTTGAACGATATACCGGTGGAAATCGCCGAAAACGAAAGCTATTTTGACGCGGCTGTGCGCCTGAATCAGGCGGAGGGTGCGCTGGCGGTGATGGTGAAGGGCGAAACGCTGTCTTTGAACGCGCCGGCGAGTCACGGCGACGCGGTGCTTCTCACCTATCGGGACGAGGAGGGGCGGCGCGTATACGAGCGTTCGCTGCGCTTTGTGATGCTGCTGGCGTTCGAAACGCTATATCCGCAGGCGCGCGTGCGGTGCGAAAACTCGCTGGGCAACGGCGTATACGTGACGGTGCGCGGGCTGAAGCTGACGGCGGACGTGCTGAGCGCGGTCGAGGCGAAGATGCGCGAGATCACGCAGGCGAACCTGCCCTTCACGCTGGTGCCCACGTCCCGCTCCGCGGCGATTCGCTATTTCGCCGGGCGCGGCGACGACGACAAGGTGAAGCTTCTGAAATACCGTCCCTACGAGCACTTCCGCATGTATGAGTGCGGCGGCATGATGGAATATTTCTATGGCGAGATGGCGCGCGGCACCGGCGATGTGCGCGTGTTTTCGCTGACGCTGCTGGACAGCGGCTTTGTGTTCATGCTGCCCGACCCCGCGAACCCCGCCGTGCCCAGCCCGTATAAGCCGATGCCGAAGCTCCTGTCCACCTATCGCGAAAGCGCCCGCTGGCTGGAAATTCTGGCCGTGGAGAACGCCGCCGACCTGAACGAGCTGACCGTGAGCGGCCGTCTGCGCGAGTTTATCCGCGTGAACGAAGCGCTGATGGACCGAAAAATCTACGACATCGCCGACCAGATCGTGCACAGCCGCGCGCGGCTGGTGCTGATCGCGGGCCCGTCGTCCTCCGGCAAGACCACGTTCTGCAACCGGCTGATGATCGCGCTGAAGGTCACGGGGCTTACGCCGGTGAAGCTGTCGCTGGACGACTACTACATCGATCGCGACAAGGTGCCGCTGGATGAGCACGGCCAGCCCGATCTGGAATGCGTGGAGGCGCTGGACACGGAGCTGCTGGGGCGTCAGCTGAAGCAGCTTTTAGAGGGCGAGCGCGTGAACGTGCCCACCTTCGACTTCAACGCCCAGAAGCGCGGCCAGAAGACGCACGAGCTGATGGTCGATTCCACGTCGCCGATTCTGATCGAGGGCATTCACGGGCTGAACGACCGGCTCACGCCCGGCATTCCGCGCGAAGCGAAGTTCAAGATCTACATAAGCGCGCTCACAAACCTGAACATCGACGAGCATAACCGCATCCGCTCCACCGACGCGCGCCTGATTCGCCGCATCGTGCGCGACGCGGCCTCGCGCGGCACGCATCCGGAAAAGACGCTTCTGATGTGGTCGTCCGTGCGGCGGGGCGAGGATCAGAACATCTTCCCGTTCCAGGAGGATGCCGACGCGATGATCAACTCGTCGCTGGTGTATGAGCTGGCGGTGATGAAGAACTACGTCTACCCGATGCTGACCGCCGTCACGCCCGACGCGCCGTATTACACGCTGGCGCGGAGGCTGGTGAAGTTCCTCAACTACATACAGGCCGCCGACGTGGAGGACGAAATTCCGCTCAACAGCCTGCTGCGCGAATTTGTGGGCGGCAGCTGCTTCTATCGGGAGGAGGGAAAGGCGTAAAACGCGCTTTCCGCCGACTGGCGCGACGCGAGCCGCGTCCGAACGCGCCCTCCCGCCGCCGGCGCAATACCGGGATGGCAGCGGCTTCCATCAAAGGAGGAAAAAGGCATGAAACGTTTGCTTACTCTGCTTCTCTGCGCGCTTCTTCTGCTGACCGGCGCTTCGTTCGCCGAGACGGCGCCCGCGCCCATTGACGCGTAAAGAGTGTCCGAGCGCGCTCTGCCGCTGCTGGCGCTGCTCGCGGGCTGCGAAAGCTTTTACAGCTTTGACGGCGTGCCCGCGCCGGAGCTGGCCGGGGAAGCCGTGTGCGCCTACCTCGCCGCGCACGCGGACGTTCCCGCGCCCGCGGCGGACGAAATTCTGCGCAAGCTGTTCGCCTGCGAATGGGACGCCCTGCCGGTCATTCCCGACGCGCCCGCGCTCCTGCCCGCGCTCGTCACGCTGGAGGACGCGTACGAGGGCGCGTCCGGCATGGTCATCGCGTGCGTGAAAACGGAGCTGGACTATGGCGACGGCTTTGAGTTCGCGTGGTACGCCGAGTTCACCCTCGCGCCCGACGCGGCTGCCGAATACGGCGCGCGCGTGCAGCGGGCGCTGATTCCGGACTGATTCAAGGCAACACCGCGCAAATGAGGTGGTCGGCCGGCGAATGGATTTTTTGTCAGATGCAAGTGCAAATTCCGAAGGTTTGCTGGAGGTAAATCGAGGAATTTGCATGCCGCAGATGGCGAAAAAGACATCGCCCGACGCGCCGCCGAATTGTGCGGTGGCGCCTCAATTAACCGGCGCTCCATGCCGCGGCGTGGAACGCCGGTTGTCCATGCTCGCAGAATCAGGCGGAGCATGCGCAGAGGGTTTCACGCTTCAGAACGGGACGGAAATTTGCCGCTTCCGCGCTTGACGCGCGTGCGGCGACGCGGTATCATATAGAGGGAGGACTTCCCAATACGCAGATCATATGAGGACATTGAAATGAACAAAAAAGACATTGCGCAGATTCGCCGCCGCCTGAACCCGGAGAGCCAGAACCCCGTGGTCATCTGCGGCTGCTATGTAAACGGCCAGAAGAACGTGGTTTCCGCGTTTCGCCGCTCGCTGATCTCGCTTCCGCAGAGCGAAAGCGAAAAATACATGCAGATTTTCCGCCGCTCACTGTCCGGCGACGTGGGACGCAACCTCGTGCCGCTGACCTTCCCCACCGACGAGGTGATGGACGGCGCGACGCACGCGCGCCTGACCCGTCTTAACCAGACGGCGCTGGACGATGACGAGGCGCTGAACGCGTTTTTCGACGCGATCATCGCCGGAACGCGCATCGAGGGCAATTTCCTGATTCTCGTTCTGCACGACACCTACGACGTGCCGTTCAAAACCTCGATGGACGATGAAGCCGCGGGCGCGCAGAGCGAAACCGTGTTCAGCTACGTGCTGTGCGCGGTGTGTCCGGTGAAGCAGACCAAGCCGTGCCTGAGCTATTCCGCCAGCGAAAACGATTTTCACGCGCTCGACCCGGACTGGGTGGTCGCGTCGCCGGACATGGGCTTCCTGTTCCCCGCCTTTGAGGACGGCGGCCCAAACATTCACTCCGCGCTGTTCTACACCCGCGATCTCGCCGAAAGCCACGACGATTTCGTCGCCGCCGCGCTGAACGCCGGCGCGTTCGCACCCGCCGCGGAGCAGAAGGAGACCTTCAAGACCGTGCTCAGGGAGGCGCTGGAGGACGAATGCAGCTTTGAGGTCGTCGAGGCCGTGAACGAGCACATCGTCAGCCGTCTGGAGGAGCAGAAGCAGGACAAGGAGGCCGAGCCCGCCCGCATCGGCAAGCGCGAGGTGGAAAAGGTCTTAACCGACCTTGGCGTATCCCCGGAGCGCACGCAGAGCTTCTCCGAGCGCTTCGACGAGGAATTCGGCCTTGGAAACGACCTGCCTGCCGCCGGAATCGCCGACGACAAGCAGATGGAGCTGCGCACGGGCGAGGTCACGATCAGGGTGAACCCCGGCTGCGCGGGGCTCGTGGAAACCCGCACGATCGACGGCGTGAAGTACATCCTCATCCGCGCGGACGAGGGCGTGTGCGTGAACGGCGTGAACGTGGACATCTGATATACGAAAGCGGGAAGAATGCGCATGAATACCCTGTTTACCGCCTGTCTGGCCGCGGAGATCCTGATGAGTCTTGTGAGCTTCTGCGTGTACGCCTACGATAAGCGCCAGGCCAAAACCGGCGGCTGGCGGGTTCCGGAGCGCACGCTTCTTTTGCTCGCCCTCGCCTTCGGTGCGCCCGGCGCGCTGGCGGGTATGCGCGTGATGCACCATAAAACGCTGAAAAAGCGCTTCACCGTGTCCGTCCCCGCCTTCCTCGTCCTGCAGTTGGCACTGCTGAGCTACCTTTTCGCGCAGATATGAATGAAGGCATTCACAAAAGAAACTGATTGTTTCGTGGAATGGTATGGTCGAAAGCCGTACCATTCCATTTGATTCATTTTCCGAACGAAATTCAGGCATCCATGTATGATACGCGGCATTTTCTTATGATAAAAGGAAAACGAACCGTTTTGCAAGGAGGAGAATATATGTTGACGAAGCAGTTTTTAGATGATGTACTGACGTTACTAAATAACGATACCGGAGTTTATGCGGAACCGTCGACCATTCTTCGCCAAATTCCGGCGGCCGATGAAGATTCCCAGAACTTCATTCGGTTCGTTGATATTTGCATTCATTTTTCATCTCTGCCGCTGAGCCATGATGCAAAAGCCGTCTATGTTCAAGACAACTCTTCTTTCTGCCAGTTCGAAGAAGAAATCAAACAGCTTATTCGCGAAACAAATCATCTGCTTTTTAAAGGAATTGCAAGCGAATATCTTTGGTGGCATAAACATAAACTTGAATTTGCCATCTCAGCCACTCAGGCATATTTGGATTTGTTGGATGATGTAAAGCATGAATCTACAATTTTTTGTACAATTGCGTGCGCAATCTGTCGCATACAATTAAAATGCAATGGCCTCAACTACGACAAGCAACATTTCTGGGAAATTTGTCGTGAATTTCACGCCGCATATATTGACGATAATGGATATTGCACGATGTATGTACTTTTCGGATTGTTAGAATGCAATATTTATTCTGATGATATTGAACGATTAATTTTAATTGATATTGATTATTATCGCAATCATATGATTTTTGAAAAAGCAATATCATTTAGAGATAGATTAATCCTGTATTATAAGCGAACCAAGAGAGCACACATTCATTTATACGCCGATAATGCTCACGACTATGAAAATGAAGCCAAACTTCTAAATCCTGATGATCGAGGAAACTCGTATAGAATCATTGATTTAATTCATAAAGCAATGAATTCTTGGGCATATTCCAAATCTTCGGACGCGAATGAAAATCGAGAGCGATTGGCAAAATATATTCGTCCAATAAAGGAATTAATTTCGCAAAGTATGATTTCCATAAAATCCAATCCAATTGACATATCAAATATTATCGATTACATAAATAAAAAAGTTCAAAATGCAACTTTCGAAGAAGCAATTGCGTTTATTGCAACTTCTGTATCTATAAAAAGCAAAGATGATTTCTTGAAAAATGATAACAATAGTTTGTCAGCTCACATTACAAAAAAGATATTAGATAAAAAAGGGAGGATCATCACTATTAACCCAAGCGCAATCGGCGCAAGTGAATCCGATCTATTAAATATCGCTCAATATAATGCTGCTGAAAAATACCGTTTATCCGTGAAAGTATCACTATTAAATTATATTTATTCATGCAAACGCAAGTTCGAATTTAATGCTGAAAATCTCGCATTTCTCACAAGGAATAATCTGTTTGTGCCTGAAGATCGGCAAGAAACCTACTTGAAAGGTATTGTAGCTGGATTTTCTTTCGATTTTAAAACCGCATTACACCTGCTTATGCCTCAGGTCGAAAATTCAATTCGAAATTTGGCTGAATTGTGCGATATAGTGGTATATAAGACAAATGAGTGTGGTATAGAAGAATGTCTCTCCATGACAAAAATCTTGGAACTTTATGAGTTTAACGATTATTTTGACGACAAACTGATCTTTAATTTGAAGGTCTTTTATACAAGCGAGTATGGATTTGGTATGCGAGACAAGATTTGCCATGGACTCTTATCGGATGAAGAACTTAACTCCTATGACGGTATGGCTGTATGGTGGTTTACTTTCTATCTTTGCTGTCTTTATAGCCGGGAGCTCGATGAGCGACTCCGGAATATCCGAGAAGCAGCAGAAGAGTAGTCTCCGAGTATGAAAGACGGAGATGTATTGTACTGTATCTCCGTCTTTCAACTCGTCATTTAATCCACATGGAATCCAATTTCAGAAAAATGTGATTTTTGCGCCGGATTTTCTCAGAAAAATGTGTTTTTTCACCCTGATTTTTCCCGGAAAAAATGTGTTTGATCAATGATAGAGGTACGCCACGACGGCAAAGGCGATTGCGCCGGGGATGGCGAGAAGGCACAGGACTGGGCGCGTGCGCGTTTTCAGGATGCGCTTGAGAAGGAAAAACAGCAGGATACCGAGAACGCCGCCCAGCGTGTTGTTGATGACGTCCATCACGTCGCAGGTGCCGATTTTCAGGATGTACTGCGCCGTTTCAAAGGCAACGCTGGTCGCGCAGCACACAAGCGCCTTCGGCCACACCCGTTCCCTTGAAGACAGCAGCATGAGGAACAGCCCCAGCGGCACGAACACGCCCACGTTCAAAAGCGACTCCATGCCGTTGAAATGCAAGTCCCACGAGATTCCGCGCGGAAGATCGGGCAGGCCAAAGCGAAGCAGCTCATATAGCCCGGTTCCACCCTTAAACAGAACCAGCCACACCATGGCCAGCATATACACCAAAAACGTGACAATCGCCAGTGGCTTCTGAATCCGTCGCATGTCGTTCTCCCGTCATTCCCGGCGGCAGCGGGCGATCATTTCCTCAATGGTGCCCTTGCGCAGCTCGCACAGGCGCAAAAGCGTGTTTTCAAAATCGTCCTTCAGGCCATTGTTCATCCAGTCGATCAAAAGGCCAAAGGCTTGGCATTTGTAGGCCGTGACCAGCGTCTCCAGATCGTCCTGCGCGAGGGAAAGCTCGCCGAAGGCCGTGCGCAGGTAGGTGCGCACCATGTATTCGCACAGGCGCATCAGCGCCCGCTCCATGATTTCGCGGTTCACGGAATTGTGGATGTGCAGCATGGCGCGCCGGTTTTTCAGAATATACTGAACGCCGACGGTCAGACACTCCTCAAACGACGACACGTCGGAATGGCCGGAAATAACGTGGTCGGTCTCCTCCTTGATAATCGTCTCGAGCAGCGCGGGGATGTCGGCAAAATGATAATAGAAGGTGTTGCGGTTGATGCCGCATTCGTCCACGATGTCCCGAATCGTGATTTTGCCGAGCGGCTTCTCGTCCAGAATCTTTAAGAAGGCCTCCATGATGGCCTTGCGGGTAAATGACGGCATATCGGTCTGCCTCCTCTCGAATTTCAGTATAGCGGAAAAATTAGGCAAAATCAAGCCGCAAAGCGGGAAGGATTTGTTGAGCGCCTCCCGCACGCCCGAGGCGAATCAAACGCGCGTCTGGCAGGAGGCCTCCCTCTGCCCTCCCGTGCGGCAAAGCCGAAGCAAACGCGCATCCGGCAGGAGGCCTCCCTCAGCTCTCCCGTGCGGCAAAGCCGAAGCAAACGTGCCTCCGGCAGGATACCGTCCTTCCTTCGCCCTCCCGTGCGGCAAAGCCGATTCAAACACGCAACCGGCAGGAGGCCTCCCTCTGCCCTCACGTGCGGCCGAGCCGGATCAGAAGCGCGTCCGGCAGGATGCGGCACAGGAAGCGATAGAACCGGTAGAACGCCCGCGGCGTATAGACGGCCTTGCGCTTCTTCGCCGCCTTCAGCGCGCCCAGCGAAACCTCGTCCACCGTTTCATAGGGCAGACGCTCGAACATCCTGGAATGCCCCGCCACGCGGCCGAGGGTCAGAAACTCCGTGTTCATCGGCGCGGGGCACACCGCCGTGCAGGAGCGGCCGGACGCGCGCAGCTCGTCGTTCAGCGCGCGGGAGAAGAACGTCACATACGCCTTCGTGGCGCTGTACACGGCCATGTTCGGGTTGGGCGAGAACGACGCGATGGACGACGTGTTCAGCACCCGCGCCCCGCGCGGCATATAGGGCAGCGCCGCGCGCGTGAGCCGCGTGAGCGCGCGCACGTTCAGATCGATCGAGCGCAGCTGCTCGTCCTCATTGGAATCCGCGAACGCGCCCAGAAAACCGCAGCCCGCGTTGTTGATGAAAAGCTGCACCTCCGGCTTTTCCGCCTGCAGCCGCCCGATCAGCGAACGATAGCTTTCCTCGTTCAGCAGATCGCAGGGCACGGGAACCATCCGCACCGCGTTTGTTTCCGCCGCCAGCGCCTCCAGCCGCTCCGTCCGGCGCGCGACGAGCCAGATTTCCTCAATTTCCGGGAACACCTCGTGAATCTTCCCCGCGAACGCGCGCCCGAGTCCGGACGACGCGCCGGTCAGTATGGCGATTTTCATAAGCCGCAGACCTCCGCATTTCCTTCTGTGATACGCACATTATACCGGATTTTCGGTATTTCCGCAAGGCGGAACGCGGGTTTTCGCCTAACCTCGAGAATTTCCTTTTTGGGATTTTTGCAAAATACGCCGTTCATTATTCCTTCGAGCTTGACAAGTATTGGAATATTTTATATAATAGGACAAGCAGGCCGCCGGTCGAAGGCGACCGATAAAATGGGAGGTTTCCGTATGAAAAAGGCTCTGTTGGTAGCTCTTGCTCTTCTCATGGCGCTTTCCCTCGCGTCCTCTGCGATGGCCGATGGGCTGGAGGTCGGCACCTATGATCCCGCGGCGGCGGGTGACTACGTGTTCAGCTTCGCGTGGTGGGGCAATCAGGTTCGCGACGAAGTGACGAAGAACGCCGCCGACTACTTCACCCAGAACTATCCGAACATCACCTTCAACCTCAACGCGCAGTCCTGGAACAACTACTGGGCGCTGATGAGCACCAACGCCGCCAACAACGACCTGCCCGACGTGATGCAGCAGGATTACGCCTACATCGAGCAGTGGGTAGAGGCCGGCGACCTGCTGGATCTGACCCCCTATGTGGAGAGCGGCGCGCTGGATCTGAGCTCCATGCCGCAGAACATCATCGACACCGGCAAGGTTGGAGACGGCCTGTACGCCATCTGCTGCGCCGTGAACGCGCCCGCCATGCTGTATAACAAGACGCTGACCGACTCCCTCGACATCGAGGTTCCCATGAACATCACGTGGGACGAGTTCGCCGAGATCTCCCGCACGATCTACGCGGAAACCGGCGTAGGCGCCATCTACGGCGACGGCAACTCCGAAAACCCGCTGACCTACTACGTCCGCTCGCTGGGCTACACGCCCCTGTGGGACGAAAACGGCCTTGTCGCCACGGCTGAAGAAATGGCCGGCTACTACGCCCGCCTGATCGACGGCGTGAACGAGGGCTGGCTGTTCGACACCGACAAGCTCGCCGGCGTGAACACCAACGATCTGGCGCAGTATCCGCTGGTGTACGGCTCCTCCAACGAGGTTCGCTGCTGGTGCGCGCTGGCGTTCTCCAACCAGATCGCCGCGTATCAGAAGGCCGCGACCGCCGACGGCATCGAGCTGGGCATCTCCACCTGGCCGTCCCTGAACCCCGTGCAGTCCAACTACATGAAGCCCGGCCAGTTCTTCGCCGTGACCACGGACACCAGGAACCCCGACCTGGCGGTCGCCTTCCTGAACTACCTGATGAACGACGTGCAGGGCAACATCATTCTGCGCGCCGAGCGCGGCGTGCCGCCGTGCACCGACGTCGCCTCCGCCATCGCCGATGAGGTGAGCAAGGCCGACGCCACCTACCCCATGTCCGTTGAGTACCTCGCCTTCGTCGGCGACGGCAACTGCAGCCCCATCTTCCCGCCGCTGCCCAGCTACGCCGGCACCGCGCAGACCGAGGTCATCCAGATGCTCGCCGAGGAGTGCCTGCTGAAGGGCACCGACATGACGGCGGAAAAGGCCGGCGAGATGGCGGTTGAAATGATCCAGAAGATCGCCGCCAACAACTGATTGGGCCAATGCCGTCCCTGTCCGACGGCGCAGAGGGGAGGACGAACGTCCTCCCCTCTCAATACGACATCGCTCACATTCGCATCCGCTTCACGCAGAGGTGGCGACGGGAGACCGATCCGCCGTTCATCAACATTACACGAGGAGGATTTTCGGTATGACGGCCATTTCCCGGCGCAGAAAAACCGGCTGTGCCGCATGGATCAATCAGGAAAATGTGGCGGGCTATGTGTTCAGCCTGCCTTTCATTATCGGCTTTCTCATGTTCATGGTCATTCCGATGGCCTTATCCCTTTATTATTCCTTCTGCCGGTACGACATTCAGAACCCGCCCGTCTGGACGGGTCTTGAAAATCTGCTCACCATCTTCACCGACGATCCCACCTTCCGCAAGTCCCTGCTGGTCACCTGCTATTACGCCCTGATCGGCACGCCGCTCAAGGTGGTCTTCGCGCTGATCATCGCTTTGATTCTCAACCACGAATCCAAAGCCGTGCCCATCTACCGGGCGACCTATTACCTGCCCTCCATCATCGGCGGCTCGGTCGCCGTGGCCATCCTGTGGCGGCGCATGTTCGAATCCACGGGCACCGTGAACGCGATGCTCGGGAAGCTGCTGCCCTTTCTGAAGGGCTACAACTGGTTCAGCGAGGGCCCGGCCATCTGGGTGCTGATCATCCTGACCGTGTGGCAGTTCGGCTCCTCCATGCTGATCTTCCTCTCCGCGCTCAAGCAGATTCCGCGCGAGCTCTACGAGGCGGCGCATGTGGACGGCGTAAACGGCCGCCAGCGCTTCTTCAAGGTCACGCTCCCGCTGCTTACGCCCACCATCTTCTTCAACCTCGTGCAGCAGACGATCAATTCCTTTCTCGCCTTCACGCAGTGCAAGCTGATTACCAACGGCGACCCGCGCAAGTCCACGCTGTTTTACACCGTGTATCAGTACAACAAGGCCTTCCCGGCCGTGGGCAAGAGCCAGATGGGCTACGCCTCCGCGCTGGCGTGGATCATGCTGGTGATCATCACGGTGGTCACGGCGCTTCTGTTCTGGTCGCGAAGCAAATGGGTCTATGACGACTGAGAAAGGAGGAGAGTCGCATGGTCGGAAGAAATCGCGGAAAGGAAATCGTCTATCACATTCTTGTTGCCTTCGGCGCGCTGGTTATGGTGTATCCGCTTCTGTGGATGGCGCTTTCCTCCTTTAAGCCCACGGACATGGTGCTCCCGACGGCGGATCAGCTGATTCCCACCACGTGGACGCTGGATAACTACACCCGCGGCTGGAAGGGCTTCATGGGCTATTCCTTCGGCACCTTCTTCGCCAACTCGTTTTTCATCTCGCTGGTTTCCACCTTCGGCACGCTCCTGTCGTCGGCTTTCGTGGCCTACGCGCTTCAGCGGCTCAAATTCAAAATGCGCGGGCTGCTCTTCGTGCTGGTTCTGTCCACGATGATGCTTCCGGCGCAGATTCTGATGATCCCGCAGTTCATGTGGTATCGCCACCTGAACTGGGTGGGAACCTACTACCCCATGATTCTGCCCTACTTTTTCGCCATTCAGGGCTTCTTCGTGTACCTGATCATGAACTTCATCGGCGGCATCCCAAAATCGCTGGACGAGGCGGCCAAGATCGACGGCTGCTCGTACTACGGCATCTTCTTCCACGTCATCCTGCCGCTGATCGTTCCCGCGCTGGTCACCTCGGCCATCTTCTCCTTCATCTGGCGCTGGGACGACTACCTGTCGGCGCTTCTGTACGTCAACCGCGCCGATATGCGCCCCGTGTCGCTGGCCTTGCAGCTGTTTAACGACCCGTCCTCCGGCTCGGATATCGGCTCCACGCTGGCCATGTCTACGCTGTCCATCGTGCCGGCCACCATCATCTTCCTGATCTTCCAGAAGTCCCTCGTAGAGGGCATCGCCTCCACCGGCATCAAGGGCTGATTCCAACGCATATACGCGAAGACTCGCGGCAGACAAGGATACGAGCTATCCCTCTGCCGCGAGTCTTTCGCTTGTAATGGAACGCGTAATGGCTGAACCTCCCGCGATGCTTTGCGGAAAAACTTCAACCCCTGCCCCTTTCTCCCGATTCGAAGAAAAGAATCTTATTTCGCCTTCAGGAACTCCGCCAGCGCGTTCGCGTTCTTCTGGCGGTTGGGCACCAGCACGGACATGCCGGAGACGGTCTGGCTCTTGTAGCCGCCGGAGACGGGAATCTGCAATTCGCGAATCTCGGCATCGCGCATCGCCAGCACGGCGGGCGCGAGGGAAATAATGTCCGAAATGCCCAGATTGGTCTTCACAAGGTCGATGTTGTCCATCGCGAAGCTCACCAGCTCGGACAGCGACATCTTGCAGATCTCCTCAAAGATGATCGAAATCAGCTGGCGCTGACGCTCGGCGCGCTGCATGTCGCTCTCGCTGTAGCGGTAGCGCGCCCACGCCTCGGCCTGCTTGCCGGTCAGCTTCTGACGGCCGCCCTTGGTCAGGTAGCCGTCGCGCAGGTTGTTCAGGTTCAATACCTGCTTGTTGTACCAGTAGATTACGGCGTTGATGCGGTCGATCTTCTTGCTGTTCACGTCCACATACACGCCGCCCAGCTCGTCGATCACGCGCGTCAGACCCGAAAGGTTCACGGCCACATACGCGTCGGGACGAATGCCGAAGTTTTCCTCAAACGTCGCCGCCAGCAGATCGAACCCGCCGTACACATACGCCGCGTTCAGCCGGTTGTTCTTGTAGCCGGGAATCGACACATACGTGTCCCGCAGGAAGGACGTCATCTTGATCACATTGCCCTCTATGTCCACGGAAAGCAGGATCATCGTGTCCGTGCGCCCGGAAATCGAGCCGGTACGGGAGTCTACACCCAGCAGCAGGATGTTCCGCATGCCGTCCAGCTTGTCAAACGCGTCGGTAATCAGCTGATCGTCAAACAGAATCTCCTCCAGCGGATCCTCCACCCAGTTGTCGTCGTCAAACAGGCCGCCCTCCGCGTCCTCCGCCGTGCCGTCCTCGCCCTCAATGGCCTCGTCCACAATCTGCACCGCTCCGCGGCGCGGCGCCTCCTCGCCCTGCGCGGGCATAACGCCCATCAGAAGCACCAGCGCCAGCAGTAAAGAAAGAAATCTGCGCATGTTCCACTCCCCACTTTTCCTTTGTTGTTCCTTAGACGTCCCGCCCGCAATGAAGGTTGCCTCCCGCCGGCGGCCAATCTTTGTCAGCCCTCCGTTCAACAACCCCTCCGCCCGACTTCAGCGTCCGTACCCTTCTTCAACCCACTCTCAAATCAGGCTTCGTCCATCCGCACCTTCAGCCCCGGTAACCGTTCTGCCATCCGAGCCGAAATGCTTCGCCCCTTGCTTCCCGTCGTCCGTCCCATCAAAAGCACGTCCGCGTTCAGCTTCTCCGCCTGATGCGCAATCGTACCAACTATATCGTCAGACCGAATCATCGCCATGTCGGCGTCGTATTCCGTAGCAATGCGTAATAAATATTCCAGCGCCTCGCCCTCCGCCTGACTGCCAAGCAGCGCCGCGCCGGGCTTCACCACATGTAGAACCGTCATCGGCGCATTTTCCTCTTTCGCAATCCGCGCCCCTTCAATGATCAGCGATTCGCACGTCTTCTGACCCGTTACACAAACAAGCACATGTCCCGTTCTTAATCCCTCCATTCCCAATAGAAATAAACTCCTATCCGTTCGAAAAAACAAACCAAAATCCCCGCCAGAGCAGCCCCGGGAGAGCGCGAGAGGGTGTGAACCCTCTCGCACCCCGTCCCCCGAGGGGATG
>OLOV01000553.1_pt1 | contig 32832 bp, 27 predicted proteins | sample 1672931 | NCBI WGS metagenome assembly OLOV01 (sample SAMEA3136738, study PRJEB25190) | human gut metagenome | biome: human gut; feature: human-associated habitat; material: faeces | place: Austria | collected 2013 | reverse complement strand
CTACGTCCCGGCTGCTATATCTGATTAACCTCTTGACTTTTCATAGCCGGTCTTTGGGAGGCTTGCAACAAACTGAGAGGCGGCGTGGAACCGGCAAGGTACAAAGATTATGTACTTGTCCTGTTGTTCTTCAAATATGTGTCCGACAGATACAAAGGACAGCCGTTCGCTGAGTTTACCATCAGCAAGGGTGCGTCCTTTGAGGATTTGATTGCCGCCAAGGGAAAGAACGATGTTGGCGAACGTGTTGATAAGATTATCCAGAGGTTCCTTGAGGACAACAGGCTTCAAGGTTCCCTTCCCGATGTCAGCTTCAACAATCCCGACGAACTTGGCTCCGGTAAAGAACTGGTTGACAAGGTGTCGGGTCACCAAGTGGATTATCGAGAACATTAACGACAGCCGCGTGGTTATTATCACCGACCGTGACGAACTTGACGATCAGATCGAGAGCCTCTTTATCGATGTGGAAGAAAAGGTGCGTAGGGCGAAAAGCTGTGCCGATCTGCGCTCCACCCTGGATAAAAATGAGGATGCCATCGTCTGCTCCCTCATTCACAAGTACGGTCATAACGCCGGAAGCCAGTCGGATATCGACCAGTACCGCAAGGAACTGCTGAAAGACCTGCCGAAGGATTTCAAGGCGAAGGGTAGCATCATCGCCTTTATTGATGAATGCCACCGCACCAATTCCGGCAAACTGCATGAAGCGGTAAAGGTGCTGATGCCGGACGCTATCCTTATCGGTTTTACTGGGACTCCGTTGTTAAAGACCGATAAGAAATCCAGCATTGAAACCTTCGGCACATACATCCACACCTATAGATTTGATGAAGGCGTGGCCGACGGCGTTGTTCTCGACCTGCGCTATGAAGCGAGGGATGTTGACCAGGATTTGTCCAGTCAGGATAAAGTTGATTTGTGGTTCGATCAGAAAACACAGGGCTTGACTGAGCGTGCAAAGACACAGCTTAAGCAAAGCTGGACATCCATCAATAAACTGTACAGTTCAAAACAGAGGCTGGAGAAAATTGCGTCAGATATCGTGTTTGATATGAGTCTGAAACCGAGGCTGAAGGATGACCGCGGTACGGCTATGCTCGTGGCGGGCAGCATTTATGAAGCCTGCAAGTATTGGGAAATCTTCACGAGCATGGGATTTACCAAATGCGCCATCGTGACTTCCTACGAACCGACTACGCAGAGTGTCAGAACGGCCACAGCCGATCTTTCGCAGGAAAGCGAAGAAGAATATAAGAAAAAAATCTACGAGCGGATGCTCGGAGGCGAAAAGCTTGCCGAGTTTGAAAAACGTGTCAAAGAGCAATTCAAGGATACGCCGGCGCAGATGAAACTGCTGATTGTTGTGGACAAACTGCTGACTGGCTTTGACGCTCCGAGTGCGACCTATTTGTATATCGACAAATCCATGCGCGACCATGACCTGTTCCAAGCTATCTGCCGCGTCAACAGACCGGACGGCGAGGATAAGGATTACGGATACATCGTGGATTATATGGATCTGTTCCGCAATGTCCAGCTTGCTGTTGCTGACTATACCTCTGAGGCGTTTGACGGCTACGACAAGGAAGATGTTGAGGGTCTTATCAAGAACCGCTATGACGAGGCAAAATCCGAACTTGAAGGAACGCTCACCTCGCTTGAGGCGTTGGTTGAAAATGTACCCGCTCCGCAGGCTGATACCGATTTTATCGAATACTTCTGCGGCGAGGACAGCGAGAACGATGAAACGACTGCGCGAAGGGATACTCTCTATGCGCTTACGGCGTCTCTTTCTCGTTCCTTTGCGAACTGCTGTGACCGCCTGGTGGCGGATTACGGCTATTCCGAGGATGATGTCAATCATCTGCGTGGCGAGATTTCCGGGTACAACAAAATAAAGGAAATGATAAAGCTGGCAAGCTGCGACTATATCGATCTCAAGCCTTACGAGGTGGATATGCGCTACATTCTCGACACATACATCCGCGCCGAGGATACAAGGGTTGTCAGCGAACTTGGTAATATGTCTATCGTTGAACTGCTCCTCCAGGGCAAGACCACCACACCTGTTGACCTGGTAAAAGACCTGCCGGGTAACGATGAGGCGAAGGCGGAGACGATTGACAACAACCTGCAGCATGAGATCGTAAAAAAGATGAGTTCCAACAGCGTGTATTATGGCAAGCTTTCCGAGATGCTCAAGAAGATCATCATGCAACGTAAGGTTGAAGCGATGAGCTACGAGGAATATCTGCGCCAGGTCGTGGAACTGGCTGAAGCAATCCTTCACCCGGAGGAGAGCGGCAGTTATCCCGATGAAATCAAGGATAGTGCGGCAAGACGCGCTCTCTACGATTATTTTGAAGAAAATGTCGAATTGACGATTGATGTGGACGGTGCGATCCGTGTTTCAATACAGCCGGATTGGAAGAGAAATTTTCAAAAACAGCAGCGTATAAGACTTGCTATTTATAAAAAATTATTGCTTCATATGTATACCGAAGACAGAGCCACTGAGGAAACCAACAACGTCTTCGATATTGCACAAAGGCAGGAAGAATACGATGCGTAATGATGAAATGCTTATCGGCGGATTGCCGATAGAGGTGATCAGGAAGAAGAACCTGAAAAACCTCTATGTCAGAGTCAATCCGCCGGAAGGAAATGTAACTGTAAGCACACCAATGGAGCTATCGAACGAGGACATAAAACTCTTTGTCCTTAAGAAGCTCCCGGAAATCACAAAGGTCAGGGACAGGATGCTCTCGCAGGAGAGACAAAGCAAGCGGGAATATGTGTCCGGCGAGTCCCACTATCTTTGGGGAAAGCCCTACCGCCTGCAGGTCGTTTATGAAGGCACACAGCATAAGATAATAAAATCTCCGACCAAGATCATCATGACTGTGCCGGAGGGAACGGATACCGATGCGCGAGAAAGGCTGTTTACCGAATGGTACAGACAGGAATTAAAGCGTGTGCTTGAGTCCGTAATAATCGGATGTGAGAAAAAGACGGGCGTTCATGCGGATGAGTTCCGCATAAAAAACATGAAAACCAGATGGGGAACCTGCAACATTGAAAAACGCAGGATATGGATCAATCTCCAGCTTGCCAAAAAGCCTATGGAGTGCCTCGAATATGTGGTAATACACGAACTGATGCATCTACTGGAGAAGAATCATACTCATAGATTCCATGCGCTTGTTGAGGAGTATTGCCCGACATGGCGCGAGGCAAAGAAGATGCTCGCCACCATGCCGCTGGATTACATGGAAAAAGGAGAGACGGATACGGATGACGAACAAACCGACATCGAGCGATATCTTTGATATAAACAAGAAAACGGGAGCCTTGATTCTTGGGAAGAACCGCCTTGATGATTATGCGACCAAGTATCTGACAAGGCATTGTAAAAAGGCTCTTGAAACGCCGATGCCGTTGCCTGTTGATGAAATATTGCAAAAAGCAAATCTCACGGTCAAGGAAGTCTCCTTGTCCCGCAACCTGGACATCTTTGGATGCTGCCTGCTTCTCGATGGCGAGGTAGAAATATACAACCACGAGCAAGGCACATCCAAAACCGTATCCTTTCCGGCGGGAACAGTTCTGATCGATCCCGATTCCGAGGCAATGTACGGAGAAGGCGCAAAACGAAACACGCTTATCCATGAGGCTCTCCATTGGGAAAAGGATAAAACATATTTTGAAATACTGGCGGTGAAGAATGCGGTGGCATCTGAAAAACTGTATCCGATTATGTGCCGCCAGTCAGAAACCTTCTACGAGCCGCCGGAAGGAAAAAAGACAAAAGAAAACGAAGTAAAGTGGCTTGAGTGGCAGGCGCACCGACTGGCTCCGCGAGTGCTGATGCCGTTTGAGATGTTCAAGAAAAAAGCACTTGAACTGATTGACAGCTATCAGTATCCGCAGAACAATATTATTCCGTCCTGCGATGCATTGATTGAGGATTTGAGTTCCTTTTTCATTGTATCCCGCGTGTCTGTCAAATACCGCCTGATTGAAGTCGGGATGCTCGGTCGCATATCTGGCTTCGAGGATTTTGATGCTGTCTTTGCTGAAATCAATAACAGCAAGGAACTTGTCGCACTTACTCCCGTGGAGGCTTATCAGTTGCTGAGCTTGGACTCTTCCCTTCGGGAATGGGTCATCGGCGGTCAGTTTGTTTTTGCTGACGGCTATTTTGTGCTGGCAGATAAGAAATACTTAACCGCCAAGGAAGACGGTCTGCATCTAACTGCAAAAGCAAAAAAGAACCTGGCGCAGTGCGTCATAAATATTCGTGAGCAAAAATATACGACCTACCGAAATATACAGAAGGACTTCGCAGGATTTGCCGTTCTCTATCATGTCGAGGGAATCGATCAGCGTATGATGACTTTCCATCCGAAATATCAGGCAAATTTCAAGTACGAAGAGGATGATGTATATTCGGCGTTCCGTGATCATATCCTCACCTACGATGAGAGTGAGGAAATTGAGTTGGTAAGGCGGCTGGGTGATCCAACCACCACACTCTGTCAATGCCTGTGGTACCTAATGGAAAACAGAAAGTGGAACTACCCGGAAGCCTTTAACGACAGAACAGGTCTGCACAAGAATTATCACGGCAAAATAAAGAACGACAAATACAACAATATGGGCACAGAGGTGTTGATGGCCATCTGTGTTGGTTTGCGGCTGAACCTCCGTATCGTGGAGAAGCTATTTGACAAGTCCGATAACAAGCTTAATTATTATCAGAACCCCGACAAAACCTATGTCCGCATTTTAGAAAATATGCCCGGATTATCCCTGCAGGATTTCAATGGTGTTTTGAAGCAGGCAGGTATTAAAGAACTGGGCAGCACAATTAAAGATGATCCCGATTAAAATTTTGATAACTCGCTGAGTTGGCTTTGGATCCCGAAAGGGGTCTTTTTTTATGCCCTGAAACGTGAATACGGTTTCATTACGAGGTTTTATGACCAACTCGGTGAGTTGCTCTTCAAAAAGTGGAAAAGACGATAATAGACGCAGACAGTTGAGCTTGTCTCGATTGTTACATCAATCTATTAGCCCGACAAGGCGCTAAAGGGCGGAAAGGAGAGCTAATGACGAGCTACGAACGAAAAAACTGGATCGCCAACGTTGAGAACAGCGCTGCTGCCATTGAATCTTGCTTAGGGTCAGCAGTAGTACAATCCGTCATTGAACGCTACGGGGCACATGAAATCCAAGATCTGAACCCCAATGATCTTCCTAATGTGTTCAGCGACTTATACGCAATCGAAGTAGATATGGACTGATATATCTGTCCTGAGCAAGACATTAAACTGCTCACCGCCTGACGCCGCACCGGCTGATCACCGATGGCTCAACGGATTCCGGCGGACAAGTAAATAAAGTAGCTGCCTTTTGAGCGGGTCAGCTGCAGACCGAAACGGAGAGATTCGTTTGGGCTGCAGTAAGTTTCCCATACCCGTCTTGCGGCAGCGCCCGGAGTCCTCCGTTTCGAGAAATCGACAAACGGAGGATTCTTTAATGAAAACCAACGACAAGCAGCACTACATCCGCCTCCGCTCCACCGGGGAGCGCGTCTTCTGCGCCAAAGAAGAATTCGACAACTACTACCGCGACATCAAGGATTGAATGTGAAAAAAGGAATCGCACTGCTTCTGGTATTGGCTGTGCTGCTCGGCTTCGGGGTGGCCGAGGAAATTGAGCTTGCCCACCTGAGCGACGAGCAGGTGGTGGCGCTGATGCGGCGCGTGTAGGAGGAGATTGCCGCCCGCCATATCGAAAAAACGGCGACGCTGGCGGGCGGCTCGTATATCGCCGGAAGGGACATTCTGGCCGGCTCATACGTGTTTACCTGTCTGGCCGCCGGCGACGACTGGGGCAGCGTAACGATCTGCTCGGAGGAAGGCGAGGGCAAACAGCTGCTCTGGGAGGTGGTCTCCGCGCCGGATGCGGGGGAAGCACCGAAAACGTTCTTCATTTCGCTAAAGCCCGGCGATCGACTGAAATAGGACGTGCCCTTCAGCCTGACGATTTACGCCGGAGCGGCGTTCCAATAGCGCGGCTTCCGCCTGTAAAATCGGAATCGAACAAAATGCCGCGCCCATAGACAGGGAGCGGCATTTGCCATACTCGATCAGTGCGTCTGCGCTTCGTCGGCGGCTTTCTGGAGAAGGCCGGAGAAGAGGTCGCAGATTTCCTGCGCGAACTCAGCGTCGCGGGCTTCGGCGGTGACGGTACAGTAGGGGCGCTCCTCATCGGGGCGAATCCACGCGCAGCCGTGCTGGCCGCGGAAGAACCAGTCCTCGCGCTCGAATTCAGGCGGCAGCGCGTCGGACAGGCGACGCATGACTTCTCCGCGATGCGGAAAGTCCACGTCGATATGGTGGCTTACGCGGCTGACCTCCGGCATTCGTGCGCGGAAGTCGGCGAGGGAAAGCGCGTTTTCGTTCAGCCGGGACAAAAGGTGCAGCGAGAGGAACAGGCCGTCGAAGCGCATATGGTACTGGAAGGGGGAGACCTGCGAGAGCGTCCGCGCCCACGTGGCCAGATCGCCGGAGGCGAACACGACCTTCAGCCCCAGACTTCTTCCGAGCGCGTCGAGCGCGCGGGTTGCGTCCGGCGGAGCATACAGCGTGGTTTCGCCGTGTTCCGCCATTGCCCAGCCGGTGAGCAGCTCCATCTGCGCGTCGGTCAGCAGGCCGTCCTCATCCGCGAATACGGCTTTTTCACCGCTCGCGGAAAGGTAGACGCCGATTTCGTTTGCGCTGAGCTCCATCAGCTCCTCCTCCCATTCCACGCGCGCGGTGAAGCCCGCGTTCTGAAAGGCGTGGTCGGCCAGATACAGAAGCTGCTCGCTCTGCGCGTACACGGCGGCGCGCAGGCGGCGGACATGGCCGAAGGCGGCGCTCTTCAGGAAGCCGAGATAGCCGAGATCGCTGCGCCCGACGTTGGAAATCGGCCGCGTGATGCCGGTGTAGGGACGCGGCATGTCCTGCCGGTTCAGCGTGTCCTCGATTTTGCGCTTTTCCGGCGGGGTCAGGGGCGTGCCGTCGGCGTACAGCGGGGTCACCGCGTCGCTCTCGGCGTAGACGGCCGCGTCCAGACGCATGAGGGAGAGCACGTGGCGCAGCTGCGGCAGCGTGCATTCGCCGATGGTGTACACCTGCGCGCCCTGCGAACAGAGACCGGCGGCCAGCGCGCGCGCCTGCGAAGCGGCGACGCTGGATGTGGCGCGGCCGATCAGCACGTTTCCGGGCTTCTGCCGCCACACGATGGCGCGTCCGGCGCGAACGGCGTCCTCCGGCGTGACGGCGCGGATGGATGCGCCCATGAACGCGCGTGCCAGCCGCTGTCCCCAGACCAGGTTTTCGAACACGACCACGCCGTCCGGCACGCGCTTGCCCGGCCACACGCGCACGCCGGGCTTCACGCAGCCGCGCGCGCCGATGCGCGAATCCTCGCCGATCACGCTTTCCTCAAATGCCTGCGCGCCGTCCAGCACCTGAGAGCGTGGCGCGAGCACGCAGGAGCGCAGCTCGCTGTCGCGCCCGGCGAAGCTGCCGGGATAGAGCACGGCGCGCTTGACGCTGGCGTTTTCGGCCACGACGGCGCCCGCGCCGATGACGCTTCCGGCCAGCACCTTCGCTCCTGCGCCGATCCGCGCGCCCGCGCCGAGAAACACGGGGGCTTCAAGGATAGCTTCCTCGTCTACAATCGCGCCCGGCATGCGCACAATGCCGCCCTCAGGCACGTCGATCAGCGAAATGCGCCCTTCCAGCGCTTCGCGGTTGGCTTCCAGATAGGCGGAAACATCGCCAATGTCGCACCAGTAGGCCTCCGTCAGGTAGCCGTACATCGGCACGCCCTCGCGGAGCAGAAGCGGGAACAGCTCGCGCCCGAAGTCAAACGGCTGATCGTCCGGAATTCGATCCAGAATCTCCGGCTCGAGGATGTAGATGCCGGTGTTCGCCGCGTCGGAGGTGACGTTCTTCCAGTCCGGCTTCTCGGTGAAGGACACGATGCGGCCGTCCGCGTCCGTGCTCACAAGACCGTAGCTGGTCGGGTTCTGCACGCGCTTCAGAACCAGCGTCGCCTTCGCGCCGTGCGCGCGGTGGAACGCGAGCGCTTCGGACAGGTTCACGTCGGTCAGCCCGTCGCCGGAAAGCACGCAGAAGGTTTCGGTCAGAAACGCGCGCGCGGGCTTGATGCCGCCCGCCGTGCCCATCGGGCGCGATTCGCGAAAATATTTGAGAGAAACGCCGTATTCGCTGCCGTCGCCGAACGCGTCCTCAATCTGGTCGGGCAGGTAGCCGAGCGTAATTCCGGCGCGTTCCACGCCGTGGCGCGCGAGCAGGCGCAGGGAATAGGCGAGAACCGGCTGATCGAGCACCAGCGTCATCGGTTTCGGAAGCGTACAGGTGAGCGGGCGCAGACGTTCGCCCTCGCCGCCCGCCATGATCATCGCAAGCACAGAAAAAACCTCCCTTGATTCGATGGATGGTCTGCATATTGTGTCCATGAATCCGGGAGGTTATTCACTTTTACGCGAGAATACGGTTTATTAGCGAAATGCGTTCGAGCGCGTTCGCGCAAATCATCTCCGCGTCGATCCGGAGTATCCATTTGCGGCCGCGCCACAGTCATGCACGTCCCAGCGCTCATCCATTCGCCGCTCTTCTTTTTCTGGAAAAAGCGTCCCGGCCGTCGTCCGCACATCGGGCGCAGCCGGGACGAATATCCATTCCATCAAATCAGCCCTTGATCGCGCCGACCAGCGTACCCTTGGCGAAATACTTTTGCGCGAAGGGATATATGCACAGGATCGGCACCGTGGTGATGATGACCGCCGACATTTTCAGAGAATCGGTGGTCACGGCGCGCTGATTTGCGGCGATGGCGGCGGAAATGTTCTGCGACACGTCCTGCTGTGCGTCCATCGCCCGCGCGAGCATCTGCTGCAGCACGGTCTGAACAGGCCAAAGCTTGTCGCTGGTCATGTAGAACGCGCCGGCATACCAGTCGTTCCAGTGGTTGACGGCGGTGTAGAGGCCGATTACGGCCAATATGGGCTTGCTCAGCGGCAGCATGATATGGAAGAAGACGCCGAAATAGCCGCAGCCATCCAGCTTGGCGGCCTCCTGCAGCCCATAGGGAAGGCTGTCGAAGAAGGCGCGCACCATGATCAGATAGGTCACGCTTACCAGGGGTGGGATTACGTATACCCAGAAGGTGTCCAGCAAGCCCAGATCCTTATACTGGATGTAGGTGGGAATCGTGCCGCCGCCGAAGAGCATGGTAAACGTGAAGGCCAGAATGACAAACTTGCGGCCCGGCAGCTCGGTCTGGTTGAGAGCGTATGCGGCCAGCGTCGTGACAGCCAGACTCATCAGTGTTCCGAGGAGGGTGCGGGCGATCGTGATCCGATAGGCGCGTATGATGGAACCGTCCCGGAATACCTCCCGGTAATTGTCCAGCGTCCACACCCGAGGCCAGAAATATACGCCGCCCCGCGCCGCGTCCTTGCCGTCGTTGAGTGACAAAGCCAGCACGTTCAGGTAGGGGAGAAGGATCAGCAGGCACAGCAGCGTGACGACCAGATACGGGATGACGGCGACAATACGGTCAAGGCCGCTTAGTCTGACTTTGTTTCTGGATTGTGTGTTTGCCATAGCGCACCCCTCTCCAAACGTTCTGTCTCTGGAAATCCCGTCCGGCGAAGCGCGCCGGACGGGACAAACCAATGCCGGTTATTCGGCCACAGTGGCCTCTACGGGGATCAGCTGAATTGTCTCGGGATTCTCGGCATAGATCGCTTCGCAGTAATCGTACAGGCGGTCGATGCCGGCTGCCTTCAGCTGAGCGCGGAAAGACTCGACAATGGCTTTCACCTCGTCGTCTGAGTTGGCGTAGATGGCCTGAATGACCATTTCCTTGTAGTTGAGCAGATCCATATTGGCCTTCACGTCCTCCAGCTCGTCTACGGACAGGTAAGCGGAGACGTCCAGACCGGGGATCCTTATGATCGTCTTTTCGGGGTTCTGTTCTGCCAGCGCCACGGCGCGGGCATAGGTCGTGCCGGTGCCGGCGCCGGGACGGCTCTCGCCGAACTCGACCTTGCTGTCGGTGTTGGTCAACATGTAGCCCAGGAATACGAAGCCCGCGCCGCCAAAATCGGCGCCGATGGTGTTGATCATCCAGTCGGAGTCGCCATCATTGAGCTTGGCAAGCGCTTCTTCGGTCAGCACGGGGTAGCCATCGACCATGTTGTAGGTGAGGCCTTCGACGCCGTACTCGCACAGCAGCTTGCCCTCGCGGGTCGCAAGGAAGTCGAAGAACCGCAGGATCTCTTCGGGGTTCTTGGCGTTGGCGGAAATGGCCCAGCAACCGTAGCCGCCCTTGCCGGAGGTGTAGCTGCTCTTGGAGCCGGTCACGTCGTTGATCGTGCCCAGCGGAATCCAGTCCTCGCTGGAGTAGATCAGCTCCACATAATTGTGAATGTCGGAAATGATCGCCACGCCCTTGGACTTGCACAGCTCCTCGCAGCGGGTGGCGTCCATGGTGAAGAACTCGGGGTGCATCAGGCCGTCCGCCAGCAGCTTGCGGGCGAAGCTGATCTTGTCATAGACAAAGTTGGTCTGCGCCTCGTGAACGATCTGGCCGTCGGTGGTCAGGCCGTACTGCGAGCCGAAGGGGCTGAAGCCGTAGCTGCGAACCACGTTGATCAGGGAGTCATAGGAACCGCCCCAGTACTTCGGGCCGATGGGATAGATGGGGTTGCCGTTGTCGTCCGTATAGTTGCCTTCCTTGATGCGGACGCACAGGTCATACAGCTCCTCCTGGGTGTTCAGGGAGAAGGCGTCAACGTCCAGATCCGCGGCGATATCCGCGCGGATGTACAGGCCGCCGATGTACTTGTCGTCGGCGATATACTCAGTGGAGCGATCCACGGCGGGGATACTCAGCTGGAAGATGTACGCGCCGTCAAGATCCTTGCGGAAGGTGATGTTGTCGCGGGCATCGGCGGGCAGGTAGTCATGCTCCAGATAGTTGCGGTACACACTGGTGTCCGCCAGATAGGGAGTCATGTCGGCGAACAGACCCTCCTTGGCCGCCTTGAGCAGAATCGGGAATTCGGGGCGGGTGGAGTTGTTCAGATAGGAAACGATGGCGTCCGGAATGTTGCCGGCTGCCAGCTGCGCGGCCATAACCGTCTCGTCGCTTTCGCCGGGAGTGTAGCGGAGATCAAGCTTGATGCCGGTCAGCTCTGTGATTCGCCGCATCACGGGGGTGCCGTTGATGTCAGCGGGCAGCGTATAGCCGATATCATCGACATAGCACTGGATGGTGATGGTTCGGTCGGCGATCCAGGTGTCGGGTCTGTTCTCTGCCACGGCAGCAGAGAAGCAGAACAGTGCCAGAGCGAGAGCCAGAAGGGTAGCCAGGTAACGCTTCATGTTCATATCCTCCATTCTTAATACAGATTCCCGATATATGAAGACGACTCACCAGAGTCCTACTTCCGTGGATTTTTTGCAGACCGTGTTAGCTGTGACCACCAGTACAAGGCCGACCACGCCCTGAACCAAACCGACCGAGGACGCATAGCCGAACTGCCCCTTTTGCAGGCCGATGCGGACGACCCAAACGTCCAGGGTGTCGGCCACGGACATATTGCCGGGCGTGCGCAGCAGCCACATCTGCTCGAAGCCGGAGGAGAGCAGACCGCCCACTCCCATGATAAACAAAAGGCCGATTGTGGAGCGGATGCCGGGCAGCGTTACATGCCAAATCTGACCCAGGCGGTTGCAGCCGTCTATGTTGGCCGCTTCGTAAAGCTCCTGATCGACCGCGGCGATTGCGCCGAGATAGATGATGGAATCCCAGCCGATATTGCGCCAGATATCCATCAGAAACAGCGTTCTATGGAAGTATTCGGCTTTCATCAGATAAAAAGTGCTGCTGTCGCCGCCGAACCTGCCGATGATCTGATTGAGAACGCCGGTGTTCGGCGCCAGAATGCGCTGCAGCATGGTGATAATAATGACGCTGGAGAGGAAATGAGGCAGATAGGTAATCGTTTGCGTCAGCTTTTTATAGCGCAGAGCGCGCATCTCGTTGAGCAGCAGCGCAAGGATGATCGCGAAGGGAAATTCCAGAATGCACTTGATAAAGCCGATATGTAACGTATTGAGGATCAGACGCCTGCAGTCATAGCTCGTGAAGAACATGCGAAAATACTTCATCCCGACCCATGGACTGCCCCATATTCCTTTCTTGAAGGAATAATCCTTGAAGGCCAGTACGTTGCCAAAGATCGGGACGTAGCAAATTACGATATAATAGACAATGGCGGGCAGCAGCATAAGATACAGCGGCCAACACCCCAGTATCCGCTTCCAAAGAGGCTTCCTTCCGACAACGATGCGTTCCGGGCCGACGATAGCCTTATTCATCGCGCACACCTCATTATTTGATGCTTTACCGAACAATGTATGTTCAGGTTACTTTTATTATAAATGAGGAGACTGCGTTTGTCAACATTTATTATAATGAGAAGGCCGCGTTTGTCAACATTATAGCGCCAAAAGCATTCGCCGGACGACCACCTCATTTGTGCGGCGCCGCCTTAGTAGTATCTGTCGATCGTTTCTTCTGCGACCTGCGCCCAGCGGATGATGTTTTGCGGCTTGTAGCCGACGGTGGAAATATCCTTGAGCACAAATTCGCAGGGGCAGCTGTTCCTCAGGCATGCTTCCATGACGTGCGCAATGTCCTTTCGAACCGCATCCTCGTCCAGCGTAGTCGCGACCATGGCCGGATTCGGCTTGCGCGAGAACACAAAGTCCTTCCCGAGCTTCTCCGCGGAGACCTCCACGCTCGACCACGGTGTAACGCCGACCTTTCGAAGGTTCGGGATCCGCCTGAGAATGTCGATTCGGTCGGACAGCGGCTCGCAGCAGCCATAGTAGCACAGGCCGAATTTCCTGGCGATGGGCAGAAGATACTGAATGTCGTACTCGTCGTGCATGGCGGGCGAGACCTCGCCGAAGGGCTGCGCGAGCGCGCGGAACCACGCGCTGTGGACGGATGGCCCCTCCTTTGCCTCGACGGCCTCCAGCTCCCGGGAATACGGCGGCGTGCAGTGCAGCGAAGAAGCCGACACGCCGAAGGCGTTCACGGCGTTCAGCGCGTCGATGTCCGCGTTCAGCACGGAGGAAAACTTCTGTATCGTGGCGTGCATCAATTCGGGCTCCGCAGCCAGATCCATCAGAAGCGGCGTCATGCCGCGCATGCGGCATACGCGATCCCACGGCGCGTAGTAATACATGTTCTGCGGGCAGAGCTTCACGGGCATTGCGTCGCCCAGCAGCGCCTGCGCGTCGGAAACGCGCTTCTTTTCCTCGTCATAGTCGCGCGTGACGACGGGATTATGCAGGATTTCCAGCTTTTCCAGCGAATCCAGCTGATCCTTGTAGGAATGCGAGATGATGTTGTTTTTGTCGTCCCCGACCAGAACCTCCTCAATCACCTGAAACCCGATGCCGGTCGAGTGGATACACATGCTCACGGGATAGTACGGCTCCAGAATCATGTCCGCCTGAAAGTACCTCCATTGCAGCAGACTGCGGCGAAGGAACTGCTCGATCTCGCGGGCAAGCGCGCCCTCGCAGCGGAGGGTAAGCGCGTCGTCGATGTTCAATTCGTGCCACGGAAGCTCGTGAATCCACACGAGGGGGCGCACGGCCTGAAGCCCGTTTGTCGCGTAGGCTCTTTCCCTGCGCTCCGCGTTGACGGGCTCGTTCGCGGCTTCCATGTAAGCGCTGGCAAGCTCCCGAAGGATTTCCTGATCCGTCATTTTCTGTCACCTCCAAAGGCGTTGCGTAAGCGCCCCCGCATCTGTGTGTTGGAAGATGCGGGGGCGCTTATCGGTTTTAAAGGATGTACCTGTGCAGATCCGCTTCCTTGACTTCGGTGGAAAGCTGGGTCTTCACGTATTCGGCGTTCACGACCACCTGAATTTCCGGTGCGTCGCCGCCGCCGGCGTTGAAGGCGATGTCGCTCAGAATCTGCTCGAGCACCGTGTGCAGGCGGCGCGCGCCGATGTTTTCAGCGTTTTCGTTAGCCAGCCACGCGTATTCGGCAATGGCGGCGACGGCGGTTTCGTCAAACACGAGCTCGACCCTGTCCACCTTCAGAAGCGCCTGATACTGGCGAATCAGCGCGTTGTCGGGCTGGGTGAGGATGCGCTCGTAATCCTGCTTCGTCAGGGGCTTCAGGGTTACGCGAACCGGGAAGCGTCCCTGCAGCTCCGGAATCAGATCGGTCACCTTGGACACGTGGAACGCGCCCGCGGCGATGAACAGGATGTGATCGGTGCGCACGGGGCCGTACTTGGTGTTTACGGTCGTGCCTTCCACGATGGGCAGGATGTCGCGCTGCACGCCCTCGCGGGAGACGTCCGGGCCGCTGCCGTTGCCGCGGCCGGCGACCTTGTCGATCTCGTCGATGAACACGATGCCGTGCTGCTCCACGCGGGAGACGGCCTCGGTATACACCGCGTCCATGTCCACCATGGCGTTTTCCTCCTCGGCGGTCAGGATGCGGCGCGCCTCGCGCACGGGCACCTTGCGCAGCTTGGTCTTCTTGGGCAGCATGCTGCCCAGCACGTCGTTCATACTGATGTCCATACCGGGGATTTCGCTGCGCGGCGTGACCTCTTCCACCTCGATCTCGACGATCGTTTCCTCGAGCTCGCCGGCGCGAAGCTGCTCGCGCACGTCCGCGCGGCGGCCGGTCAGCTGCTTCTGCTCCTCCTCGCTCGGCTCGGGCTCCTTGGGCTTGTTGCCCAGAATCACGTCGATGGGGTTGATCTTCTTCTTCGGCATGGGGCGGGTGATCATTTCCACCAGACGGTTTTCCACCGCCTGCGCGGCGAGATCGTGCACCTGCTCGGTCTGCTGCTTTTTGACGATGCGGATACCGGCTTCGGTGAGGTCGCGGATGATGGATTCCACATCGCGGCCCACGTAGCCGACCTCGGTGAACTTGGTGGCTTCCACCTTGACGAACGGTGCGTCCACCAGCTTGGCCAGACGGCGCGCGATTTCGGTTTTGCCAACGCCCGTGGGGCCGACCATGAGGATGTTTTTGGGCGTGACCTCTTCGCGGATCTCCTCGGGTAGCTGCATGCGGCGGTAGCGGTTGCGAAGCGCCACGGCCACGGCGCGCTTGGCCTCATCCTGACCCACGATATAGCGATTCAGTTCCTTGACGATTTCAGCGGGCGTCCATGTATTCATGCTCAAACTACCTCGACGATGATGTGGTCGTTCGTATATACGCAGATGGAAGAAGCGATTTTCAGCGCCTTATAGGCGATGTCGCGCGCGGAAAGCCCGGTATTGTCATACAGCGCGCGCGCCGCGGCCAGCGCGAAGTTTCCGCCGCTGCCGATGGCCAGAATGCCCTCGTCCGGCTCGATGACCTCGCCCGTGCCCGACACGAGCATCAGGTTTTCCCTGTCAGCGACCAGAAGCAGCGCTTCCAGCTTGCGCATTTCCTTGTTCATGCGCCAGTCCTGCGCCAGCTCCACCGCGGCGCGCGGCAGGTTGCCGGCGTACTGGGTCAGCTTGCCTTCGAACTTTTCGCTGAGCGCGAAGGCGTCGGCCACCGATCCGGCGAAGCCGATCACGACTTTGCCATCGAAGATGCGGCGCACCTTTTTGGCGCCGTTTTTCATGATTACGTTTTCACCCATCGTAACCTGTCCGTCGCCCGCGATGGCGATTTCGCCGTTGCGGCGGACGGCGCAGATGGTGGTTCCTCGAAATTCTGCCATGGTTTCCTCCGTTACAGTGCGTAATTGGTAATGACGGTCTTCAGGGTTTCGAGCGAGCGCCCGGCGAGCTTTTCATAGCGGTTGCGCTTGCCGCGCACGCGCTCGTCCAGCGGACGCAGAATGCCGAAGTTGGCGTTCATCGGCTGGAAGTCGCCCGTTGGAGTCGTCACGTGCAGGGCGAGCGCGCCCAGCACAGTGTCGCCGGTGAAGTCCGGTTCCGGCTCGCCCAGGAGCGCCTTCGCAAGCGCGACGCCCGCCACAAGGCCGCTCGCGGTGGACTCCATATAGCCCTCCACGCCGGTCATCTGCCCGGCGAAGCGCAGAAGCGGACGATCCTTCACCTGATAGTTGCGCCCGAGCACGTCCGGGCTGTTGAGATAGGTATTGCGGTGCATCACGCCGTAGCGCGCGAAATCCGCGTGCTCCAAGCCGGGAATCATCGAGAACACGCGCTTCTGCTCCGGCCACTTGAGCCGCGTCTGGAAGCCGACCAGATTATACAGCGTGCCCTGCTCGTTTTCCTGCCGAAGCTGCACGTTGGCATATGGCGCGCGTCCCGTGCGCGGATCGACCAGACCCACCGGCTTCAGCGGGCCGAACGCCAGCGTTTGACGGCCGCGCGAGGCGAGAATCTCCACCGCCAGACAGCCCTCGAACACCTGCTTCCTGTCGAAATCGTGCACCTCCGCCAGCTCCGCGCCCATCAGCGCGTCGTAGAACGCGTCGTATTCCGCCTGCGTCATCGGGCAGTTCAGGTAGTCCGCGCCCTTTTCATAGCGGGACGCGCGGAAGACCTTCGCCATGTCCAGCGATTCGGCGGTCACGATGGGGGCGGCGGCATCGAAGAAGTGCAGCGCGTGAAAGCCCGGAAGGCTTGCAATCGCGTCCGCCAGCGCCGCGTCGGTAAGCGGGCCGGTGGCGATGATCGCGGGATCGTCGGGAATCGCGTCTACGCGCTCGCGGTGAATCGTGATCAGCGGATGCGACGAAACGGCCTCGGTCACGGCCTCGGAGAAGCGGTCGCGGTCGACCGCCAGCGCGCCGCCCGCGGGCACGCGCGTTTTCTCGGCGGCGGACAGAATCAGACTGTTCAGCAGCTTCATTTCGGCCTTCAGAAGGCCGGAGGCGTTCGTCAGATGCTCCGCCTTCAGCGAATTGGAGCACACCAGCTCGGCGAAGCCGTTCATATGGTGGGCGGGGGAGTGACAGGCGGGCTTCATTTCATACAGCGCCACGGGAATGCCGCGGCTTGCCAGCTGCCACGCGGCTTCGCAGCCCGCGAGTCCCGCGCCGATCACGGTAACCTGCTTACTCATTGTCCTCATCCCTGCCCGCGTTTTCAATCGGTATGCGCGTGCCGCATGCCACGTCCGCGCACACGCGCATCAGCTCGCCCTTGTGGCCGCGCTTGATCACCATGCGCCCGCCGCATTTGGGGCACTTTTCCACCGCGGGCAGATCCCACGAGACGAACTGGCACTCGGGATAATGCTCGCAGCCGTAGAATTTGCGTCCCTTGCGGGAAACGCGCTCCAGCAGCCTGCCGCCGCACTCGGGGCAGGGCGCGTCGATATACTTGAGAAGCGCCTGCGTGTGCCGGCATTCCGGGAAGCGCGGGCAGGCGAGGAAGCGGCCGAAGCGCCCCATCTTGTAAACCATCATTGCGCCGCACTTTTCGCACGGCACGTCGGACACCTCGTCCTCCACCTTCACCTTTTCGATGCCGGCCTCGGCGGCCTCCAGCTCCTTCTCGAACGGGCCGTAGAAGTCCGTCACCACCTGCTTCCAGTCGGTCTTCCCGGCTTCCACGTCGTCCAGCCGGTTTTCCATGTCGGCGGTGAACTGAATGTCCACGATGTCCGGGAAGGACTTGGACATGATCTCGTTGACCACGTTGCCAAGCTCCGTCGGATACAGGCGCTTTTTTTCGCGCGACACGTAGCCGCGCTGCAGAATGGTGGAAATCGTCGGCGCGTAGGTGGACGGGCGGCCGATGCCCTTTTCCTCCAGCGCCTTGACCAGCGAGGCCTCCGTGTAGCGCGCGGGCGGCTGGGTAAAGTGCTGCTCGGAATCATAGGAGAGCAGGCGCGCCTTCTCGCCGTCCCTGATCTTCGGCATGTGCGTGTCGGCGGCTTCGCCCGCGTCGTCAATGCCCTCTTCGTATACCGCTGTGAAGCCCGCGAAGCGCAGCTTCTGGCTGGAATGATGGAAGTCCACGTCGCCGGAAATCAGCTCCGCCGACAGCGTGTCGTACACGGCGGGGGTCATCTGGCTGGCGACGAAGCGATCGTAAATCAGCTTGTACAGCTTGTACTGATCGTTGCTGAGCGAGGATTTTAAATTCTCAGGCCGCAGCGAAACGTCGGTCGGGCGAATGGCTTCGTGCGCGTCCTGCGCGTTCTGACGGCTCTTGTACACGTTCGGCGTCTCCGGCAGGTATTCGCTGCCGTAGCGCTCGGCGATCATCTCGCGCAGCGGAAGCAGCGCGTCGTCCGAGATGCGCGTGGAGTCGGTACGGATATAGGTCACCAGACCCAGCGTGCCCACGCCCTCCACGTCCACGCCCTCGTAGAGCTGCTGGGCGATCTGCATGGTCTTGCTGGCGGTGAAGTTCAGCTTGCGCGAGGCCTCCTGCTGCAGGTTGGAGGTGGTGAACGGCGGCGCGGGGTTCTTTCTGCGCTCGCCCTTCTTCACGCCGTTCACGGTGAACTGCGCGTTCACCAGCTCGGACAATACGCTGGACGCTTCTGTTTCGCTCTTGAGCTCGCGCTTCTCGTCGGGCGTTCCGGCGTAGCGGGCGTGGAATTTGCTGCTTCCGGCGGAGAATTCCGCCTCGATATACCAGTATTCCTCCGGCACGAACTCCTCAATTTCCTCCTCGCGCTGGCAGATCATCGCCGTGGCGACGGACTGCACGCGTCCGGCGGACAGACCCTTGCGAATCTTGCTCCACAGAAGCGGGCTGATTTTGTAGCCGACCAGACGGTCGAGCACGCGGCGTGCCTGCTGCGCGTCCACAAGATTCAGGTTGACGGCGCGCGGGCTCTTGACCGCGGCCTTCACGGCCTTGCCGGTGACCTCGTGAAACTCGATGCGGCAGGCTTCGGCGGGGTCGATGCCCAACAGCGTCGCCAGATGCCACGAGATGGCTTCTCCTTCGCGGTCAGGGTCGGTCGCGAGGAAAATTTTCGACGCGCCCTTGGCGTCCTTGCGAATTTTCGTAAGGATTTCGCCGCGGCCGCGGATGGTGATGTACTTGGGCTCAAAATTGTTCTCTATATCTATGCCGAGCTGGGATTTGGGCAGATCGCGCACGTGTCCCTGCGAGGCCTCAACTTTGTAGCCGCGGCCCAGGTACTTGGCGATCGTTCGCGCTTTGGCGGGAGACTCGACGATGACGAGCTTGTAGGTCATGAAACGTCCCTCCGGATTCGTTTGCTCAGGATACCCGGTAACAATTCCCGGACATCTTTACTATTATTCCCCGAAGAATCAACATTGTCAAGTGGGAATTTAGCTCTGGGGTTGAAAATTTGGTGAGATTTGCGATTTCCTCGAACGAAAGCGGCTCGTTTTGAATGCATTTGTAGATGCGCTTTTCGTCGTCGCTCATCTCCGGCTCGGCCTTTCGGCGGCCGTTCGCGGCGGGGCGCGCGCCCCAGCGCTGCGATTCGAGGATGTCCCACGGGCTGAGCGCGGGATACGCGCCGCTTTGAATCAGCCGGTTCGGCCCCTCCGCCAGCGGGGAATAGATGGAGCCGGGAATGGCGAACACGTCGCGCGACTGATCCAGCGCGTCCTCCGCCGTGATCAGCGCGCCGGAGGTTTTGCGTCCCTCGACAACCAGCACGCCGGGCGTGAGCCCGGAAATGATGCGGTTGCGCGCCGGGAACGACCACCTCTGCGGGCCGTCGTCCGGCTGCATCTCGGACACGATGGAGCCGCCCTCTTCGATGATCCGGCGCGCCAGCGGCTCGTTTTCCGGCGGATAAAGCTGATTGACCCCGCTGCCGAGCACCGCCACCGTGCGCCCGCCGCCTTCCAGACAGCCGGTGTGCGCGCAGGTATCCACGCCGCGCGCAAGGCCGCTGACGATTGTCACGCCGTTCTGCGCCAGCACCTGCGCAAACTCCTTCGCCGCCTTTTTGCCGTCGTAGCTGGGCGCGCGCGTGCCGACGATGGCGAACATGCGCTCGTCGTTCAGGTCGGGATTGCCGCGCACGTACAGCGTCGGCGGCGCGTCCACGATGCTGCGAAGCCGCGCCGGATACCGGTCGGAAATCATGGGAAGCGCCGCGATGCCCGCCTTCTCCAGCCGGGCGAACACATCATAAAAGAAGCGCTCGCTGCGCGCGGCCTGAAGGCTTGCGCAGAATTTCTCGTCCACAACGTCCCGGGCGCACGACGGGTCGTCCCACAGGGCGCGCGCGTCGCCGCAGGCGTTCAGAAGCGCGTAAAACCGCCGGGGCGACATGCCGGGAACGGCGGAAAGCCAGAGCCAGTACTGCTCCATCAGATTGTATTCCATCGCCGCCTCCTATTTCCAGTACTTGTCGTCGATCGAACGATACTGAAGCGCCTCGGCGATGTGGGCGGAGCCGATTTCTTCCTCGCCCGCGAGGTCGGCGATCGTGCGCGCTACCTTGATCACGCGCGTGAACGCGCGGTTGGAAAGCCCCATCGACGTGGTGGCCAGCGACAGCATGCGGTTGGCCTCGCGGCTCATGGGGCAGAACTTTCGAAGCGTCTGCGCGTCCAGCCGCGCGTTGCAGGCGAGCGGAAGCCCCTCGTAGCGCGCGCGCTGCACGTTTCGCGCCTGCTCCACGCGGGCGCGGATGGCCGCGGAGGGCTCCTCTTCCCGGTCGTCGGCGATGCGCTCGGCGGGCACGGACTCCACCTCGATGTGCAGGTCGATGCGGTCGAGCAGCGGGCCGGAGATGCGGTTCAGGTATTTTCGGATGTCGTTGGGCGTGCAGCGGCATTCGCGCGTTTTGCTGCCGAAATTGCCGCACGGACAGGGGTTCATCGAACAGATCAGCATGAATTCGGAGGGATAGGTGCTCTGCGCGCTCACGCGCGTGATGGTCACAAAGCCGTCCTCCATCGGCTGCCGGAGCGCCTCCAGCACGTCGCGCCGGTACTCGGGCAGCTCGTCCAGAAACAGAACGCCGTTGTGCGCCTTGGAGATTTCGCCGGGCGTGGCGTGCAGGCCGCCGCCCACCAGCGAAACATGGGAGGCCGTGTGGTGCGGCGAGCGGAACGGGCGCTCGGTCAGCAGGCCGCTTTCCGGCGCGCAGCCCGCCACGGAGTGAATGCGCGTGGTGACCAGCGCTTCGTCAAACGTCATATCGGGCAGGATGGAGGGCACGCAGCGCGCCATCAGCGTCTTGCCGGAGCCGGGCGGGCCGACCATCAGCACGTTGTGCCCGCCCGCGGCGGCGATTTCCAGCGCGCGCTTGGCGCTCTTCTGCCCCTTCACGTATTTGAAGTCGGCGGCGTACACGCGCTGCCCCAGCAGCGCCTGATAGCCGACCGTCTCAATGGGCGCAATCGGCTCCGCGCCGGACAGATGCCGGACGACCTGATCGAGGTTCTGCGCGGGAATCAGGCGGATGCCGTCCACGCAGCTGACCTCGCGCGCGTTGGCGGCGGGCAGAATCATCTGCTTCACGCCGTGCCCGCGCGCGGAAATGGCAATGGGCAGCGCGCCGCGCACCGGGCGCAGCGTGCCGTCCAGCGCCAGCTCGCCGAGGATGGCGGTATCGGCAATGGAAGCGGGGTTCACCTTGCGCGTGCAGGCCAGAATGCCGACGGCGATCGGCAGGTCGAACGCGGGGCCTTCCTTTTTCAGATCCGCCGGCGCAAGGTTTACCGTGATGCGGTCGCCCGGAAAGGCGTAGCCGCGGTTCTTCAGCGCCGCGCGGATGCGCTCGCGCGCCTCCTTCACCGCGGCGTCGGGCAGACCCACGATGTCAAACATCGGAAGCCCGGCGGAGAGGTTCACCTCCACCGTGATCTGAACGCCCTCAATGCCGCCCAGTCCGTAGCAAAGCGTGGTTGCCAGCATGCCGTCATCCCTCTTTCGTTATTGCTGCAGCGCGAAGTTGTACCAGTTAAACCAGCGGAGCTTCAGCGCGTACGAATACGCGCAGGGATACCCCGATTCCAGCGGATAGAACGCGACGAACAGGAACAGCGCCAGCGCCATCAGCGTAACCGCCAGCGTGTTCCCGGCGACGGAATCGACTTTGCGCAGCCGACCGATCCACAAAACCGTTGCGATGATGATGAACGGCACGCTGGCAAAATAGTGGTAAATGAAGGTGGAGCGCGGCACCAGCACCCACGGCAGGTACTGCGACGCGAAGCCGACGGCAATCAGCAGGAAGACCGGGCTGGGGCGCGTGCTCGCGCACAGCGCGATCAGAAGCGCGATCATGGCCGCAAGTCCCGCCCACCACACTATGGGATTGCCCATGCAGGAGATGGAGGACACCCTGCCGTAGCCGACTATCGCCGTTTCGGCGGAATAGTACCACATCGGCCGCACGATCGTGGGCCACTCGTACCACGGCGAGCTGAAGTAGTGCGAGTCCACAAGGCGCGAATGATAATTGAACATCTGCACCTGCATGTCCCAGAAGCGCTTGAGCGTCAGCCCTCCCACCGGCGCGAAATGCCGCCAGTAGCAGAAATAGTAAATCAGGAACGGGATCACGACGAAGAACAGCACGCAGAACAGAAGCGTGAAAATCAGCTTCTTCGGGAACGCGCGCGTCAGCGCCGCCGCGTCCTCGTCGCCTTCGGCCTCCCGGCGCAGCGCGAGGTATTCGCGCAGCCGCAGGAACACCGTGGCGAAGAAGATGATCGCAAGCCCCACCGCCGCGTACATGCCGATCCATTTGGTCGCGCAGGCCAGCCCCATCGACACGCCGCACAGCCCCAACGGAACCAGCGTGCGCCCAAGCGGCTGCTTTAAAAGGTTCATCTGCGCGTAGCGGAACATGAACAGGTACATCAGCATGATGAAGAACACCGCGTAGGAATCCACCGTGGCCAGACGCGTCTGCGTGAAGTGCATCGAATCCACGGCCAGCAGGAACATGGCGACGAACGAAAGCCGCGAATCCTTCGTCAGCTGCTTTGCCATCAGGAACATCAGCGGCAGCATCAGAACGCCGGTCAGCGCGCCCATGAAGCGCCAGCCGAACGGCGTCATGCCGAACAGCCGTATGCCCACCATGATCAGCAGCTTGCCCAGATGCGGATGCGACCATTCCAGCAGCCAGTTGCCGTCCGTGGCGTTCGGCTGCTTGGATACCGACGGGCCGTGGAGCAGCTCGTAGGCCGTGCGCGGGTGATAGATTTCGTCGAAATACATGCCGTTGTAGTAGCTGGGCGCCCACGCGACGGCGTCCTGCTCGTCGGTCAGCGCTTTGTAGTCCGCGCCCTCGCGAGAGCCGGTTACGGCGGCGACGGGATACAGCGCCCTGTCGTCCACGTTCCAGAAGCCGACCTCGTACAGCTTGAGCCCGACGCCCATTACGGTCAGGCGCACATAGCGCGCCGTCTGAGGTGGATAGGGCGTGTAGCTGCCTGAATAGGCTACGCGCGCGCCGTTTTCACCGGTGTCGATGACACGCGATTCATCGTAAAGGGCGTTCGCGAATTTATTCTTCCCGTTTGTCACGGTCTTTGTTTTCGGCGCGTACCAGTGCCAGCGGAAGATTTCATCCTCGCTGTACACGGCGTAGTTTTCCTCCGTCCAGCGCTCGCCGTCGTTGGACAGGGACACGGTGAAGGTGGCGGTGGAAATGCCACCGTAGTAGGTCATGCGGAACGTGCGCGCGTCGCCCAGATCGAACACGACCTGCTCCTCATAATCCTCGCTTTGCCAGTACGTCTGCGGCGCTTTGGTGGAGCCAAGGTTCACAAACGCCGCGCAGGCGTACACGACCGACACCGCCGCCATCAGCAGGCAGTCCACGCGCGTCAGGCGCAGCTTCCAGTCGCCCTTCCGGCGCAGACGCTGAAGGGGCGTGTCCGGCAGCCGGCGCGCCGCGGGCAGCGGCCGCTCATGCTTCAGCACCAGAATCGAGAACGCGGTGCAGGCAAGGAACAGCGCCGTCAGCACGTTTACGGCGGAAATGGCTGTGTTCAGAAGCAGCTCGTCGCCGCTCAGGTGTCCAAGGTACGCGTATTTGGAGACCGTGCCGCCCTGAAGCACCAGCGTGATGTTCAAAAACTGCGTCAGCGTCACGGCGAGCAGCGCCCACAGCAGCCTGCGATCCGTGTGCCGGATGTAGGCGAGCGCCAGAAGCGCGATCACGGGGAACAGATAGCGCTCGTGCATCATCGGCGCGAACGCGTAGATCAGCGCCATCGCAGTCGCGCCGACCAGCGGCAGCGCGCGGCGGTCGCGCGAATACAGGCACAGGAACGCGGCGTAGGCATAGGCCGCGCCGAACATCACCCAGCTGAAGGCCGTCAGCCCGGGCTCGCGCTCCAGCCGCACCCAGTTGTTGTTCAGAAGCACGTGGAAATTGCAGGCGTTCAGCGTCAGGCAGCTATATGTGTCGTTTGTCGTCGCACCCATAAACAGCGTTTTGAGCCACGAAATCGGATAAACGGCGAGCGCAAGCCCTGTTTTTCCCTCCAACCGCGCCGCCTGCAGCGCGAACGGCAGGGCGACGACATACAGAAGCGCGAGCGAGCCGAAAAGCCCGGCCAGCATCTTTGAAAGCGAGCCCTTCTCGTTTCTGCGGCGAACGAGGTCGATCACGAACATCAGAAGCCCGATGGGGCCGAACAGCAGCGCCTGCGGCTTGGAAAGCAGCGAAAGCGCGTATGCCGGCAGCGCCCAGTGCCACTTGCCCTCCGAGGCGAAGTACAGGCAGACGGCGAGCAGAAGCGCCAGCAGGCTGTCCACCTGTCCCCACGCGGCGCCGTCGGCGATATGCGCCGGGTTCAGCGCCACGGCGAGCATCAGAAGAAGCGCCCGGCCGCGCCCGGCCTTCTTTGCGAACAGAAAATACACGAGCAGCGAAAGGAGCAGATCCGCGCCGATGGGAATCAGCTTGGTCAGCACCACGTGCGCGGTGGACAGATATTCCACGCCCAGCGCGCGGCGAACGAAGGCGACGACGCCCATCAGGAACATCGTCAGCGGCGGATAATCGCAGAACGAAGCGCGCACGTAGAATTGCGAGCCGTCGTTCAGGAAATTTTCGCCCCAGATCATGAAGTCGTTGATGTCCACGCTGTAGCCGCGCACGCGCACGGCGAAATACAGCCGCACGGCCAGCGCCGCCAGCAGCGTCGCGCCCAGCAGAAGCGCGGAGGAGGATTTGCTCAGCTCGCAGCCGCGCGCCTTCATGCGCCGCGCCTGCGCGAGCAGGGCGAGCCCCGCCAGCAGGACGCCGAAGGCGATCAGCGCCAGCGTTTCGGTGATGCGCTCCGGCGCGGAAGCGGCGGTCGTCGTCTTGTTTGTGCTTGCCTTATACGGCTGAAACGTGGCCAGCGACACGGGCACCGAGCCTTCGCCCAGCTCGCGCGCTTCCATCGTTACATCCCGGAACCACGCTTCGCCCACGCCGTCGCCGCTGTAGCCGCCCAGACGCAGCGCGACGTCCATCGTCGTCTGCTTGTCTCCGGTCACGCCGTACAGCGTAAGCGTCGCCCATTCGCCCTCCGTGTCGAAGACGGATTCGGAATAGGCGTTGGTGTTCAGAATGGACAGGTTTGCGCCGCGAAGCGTTAGAATGCTGCCGTCCGACTCGCGGAACGCGGCGCAGTCCTTCGCCAGCACGCGGCAGGTGAGCACGTACTCCGTGTTCGGCTCCACCGCCACGGTCTGTACCCAGCGCGCGTCGTTGTCGTCAAAGTTCAGGATGGTGAGCGCCGTCGCGCCGTCCTCCAGCGTCTTTACGCCGAACTGAGAGTTGCCGCCGTTGTAGGCGTCCGTGCGCCAGTTCACGGGTGAGCCGCTGTCGTCCAGCAGACGGAAGTCGGCGTTGGCAAGCAGGTTTTCCGCCTGCGCGGACAGCGCGGTGAGCAGGCACAGAAGCGCCAGAAAAAGAGCAATTCCCTTACGCATAGCATTACCTCGACTGATCATAGTTGTTTGTGAACGCCTCGCTTGCATATTCCACAGACAAGCGCGAAATTCCTTCCTTTTTATGGACGAATTTCGCGCTGTTTTGGTTCAAATCAGGCCCGTGGCGTCGAAAGCGCCGCGAATATGGCGAAGTCCCGTGCCGTCGATGGCGATCACGTCAAAGCGCGTCGGGCTGTCCAGCAGACGGTTGGCCTGTAAATAGCCCATAGCTACGCGCACGATGCTGCGCATCTTCGCGGGCGTAACGGCTTCGGCGGGCGCGCCGAAGCGCGGCGATGTGCGCGCCTTGACCTCGACGAACACGATCGTGTCGCCGTCCCGGACGATTAAATCGATCTCCCCGCCGGCGCGGCGATAGTTCTTTTCCAGAACCTTCATGCCCTGTCCGGTCAGGCAGCGAAGCGCTTCCGCCTCGCCGATGATGCCGCTTTCCCGATTGTACATGGCGCGCTCCTTACAGAAAATGCTTGATAAAGCTCATGCGGTGCGCGGGGCAGGGGCCGTATTCGCGGATGGCGCGGATGTGCTCCGCCGTGCCGTAGCCCTTGTTGCGCTCAAAGCCGTATTGCGGATATTCCTCCGCAAGCTGAATCATATACCGGTCGCGCTCCACCTTCGCCACGACCGAGGCCGCCGCGATCATGTAGCACAGCGCGTCGCCCCTGATGATCGAGCGGTGCGGCACGGGCAGCTTCAGCCCGTCCACCGCGTCCACGAGAATCATGCCGCCCGTGAAGCCGGCGGCGCATTCCTCCATGGCGCGCTTTGTGGCGCTCAGGATGTTGATTTCGTCGATGACCGACGGCTCCATCCACGACGTGCGCGCGTATTCCGCGTTTTCGAGCAGCAGGGGATAGAGCGCCTCGCGCTTCTTCTCGGACAGCTTTTTGGAATCGTCCACGCCGGGCACGAGCCTTGAAAGCGGAATCGACACGCACGCGGTGACGACCGGCCCCGCCAGCGGGCCGCGGCCCACCTCGTCGATTCCGGCGATGGAGGAAACGCCCTCGTCCGCCAGCAGCGAGCGCTCGATTTCGGTCATGCGAATCAGTTTCTCCGTTGCGGTTTCACGCGGCATGGCTTATTCCTCCGGCGTTTCCAGCGTAATTCTTCCCAGCTTCCCGGCGCGGAATTCATCCAGCACCAGGCTGGCCGCACGCTCGGTGTCGCACCGGCCGCCGGACAGCAGCCAGCCGCGCCCGCGGCAGGCGAGCTCGAGCAGCTCCTCGGGCAGGCGCCCGGCGGCGTCCTCGGGCAGCTTGTAGCGCGCGCGGGTCTGCGCGGGGGCGATTCGCAGAAGCGTTTCCAATAGCTGTGTCGCCAGCTCCTCGCCGTCCATGATCTGATCGCGAATGGAGCCCAGAAACGCCAGCACGCGCGCGCTGCCCTGATCCTCCAGCTTCGGCCAGAGCATACCGGGCGTGTCCAGAAGCTCGAGATAGGGCGTGATCTTCACCCACTGATTGGAACGGGTCACGCCCGGGCGGTCGGAGGTCTTTGCCACGGCCGCGCCGCGCAGATGGTTGATGAACGTGGACTTGCCCACGTTCGGGATGCCCACGACCATCACGCGCACGGTCTTGTTCGCGCCGCGAGCCTTCATGCGTTCCACGGCGGGACGGGCGGCGTTTTCGATGAAGCGGAAGATTTCCTTCGCGCGGCCGCCGACGGACTGATATTTCAGCGCCGTCACGCCGTATTTTTTATAATAGGCGAGCCATTGCGCCGTGGCGGCGTCGCTGGCCAGATCGGCCTTGTTCAGAATGAGGATGCGCGTTTTTCCGCCGGTCAGGCGCACGAGATCGGGATTGCGCGTGGCCTTCGGCGCGCGCGCGTCGCACAGCTCGATCACTGCGTCGACGGAGCGAATCTGCGTTTCCAGAATTTTCTTCGTTTTGGCCATGTGGCCGGGATACCAGTTGATTTCAGGCATGGCGCATGTTCCTCTGCATCAATTTATAAAAATAAAGGCCTCGTGCGAGGCCTTTATTTGGGGTGCGTCAGGCTTCCTTGACCTTGGCGGCTTTGCCGCTGCGCTCGCGCAGATAATACAGCTTGGCGCGGCGAACCTTGCCCTTACGGGTCACGGTGATGCTGTCGACGTGCGGGGAATGCAGCGGGAACGTACGCTCGACGCCCACGCCATAGGACGTGCGGCGGACGGTGAACGTTTCACGGCAGGAGCCGTTGCGACGGGCGATCACGACGCCTTCAAAGGCCTGCAGACGCTCACGGGTGCCTTCCACAACCTTCACCTGCACCTTGACGGTGTCGCCGATGTTGAATTTGGGAAGATCCTTGCGAAGCTGAGCCTCTTCGATGGAACGGATGATTTCATTCATTTTGCGATATCCTCCTTTCCTCACAGGGCGTTCGTAAACGATGACTTTTCGCCAGCGGACCGCCCGATATCACGCTCATCATTATACCATGAAAAACGGTTGCCGGGCAAGCAATATGTTTGTTAATTTACGGCCGTCACTCCGCGGCGGGCTCGCGCGTGAGGCGGCGGATCCAGCGATAGCTGTTCACCTCGTATACCGCCACGGCGCACTTGAGAACCTGGTCGCTCTTCAGGCACAGGAATACCCACACGGGCTCGAGCTTCCACACAAACTGCGCCAGCGCCGACAAAACCAGCACCACGCCCCACTGGAAGATGAGGTCGTTATAGAACACGAACTTCGTGTGCCCGCCGCCGCGCACAATGCCGCCCAGGCAGGGCGCCTGATAGGCCGTGCCGACGACCGTGATGGCCAGCACCGTCGTGAACTGAAGGGCGATGTCGTGCGCGCCCTTGGTTTCCAGATGATAGAACTCGAGAATTGGATAGCGCAGAAGATACAGCGCCGCGCCGGTCACAACGCCGATCACGAGGAACAGCCCCTGCATGCTGCGCACGTATTCGCGCAGCTTCCGGTCGTCGCCCTCGCCCACCAGCTTGCCGGTGATGACGCCCGCGGCGTTGCCCGCGCCGTAGGCGAACACGGAAATCATGCCAAACAGCGACACGACGGTCGCGTTCGCGGCGATGGCGTCCGTGCCCATACGGCCGATGATGGCCGTCTGCACGAACATGGCCACGCCCCATGACGCGCCCGCCAGCATCACGGGCGTGGCGTACTTGGCGTAGTCGTGATTGAGCGCGCGGTCAAAGCGGAAAAGCTGCCTCGGACGGATGCGCAGCTTTTTGTCCATCAGGAACAGATATACGCACGAAGCGACAAACTCGAACGCGCGCGCCGCGAGCGTGGCGATGGCCGCGCCGGTCGTGCCCATCTGCGCAAAGCCCAGCTTGCCGAAGATCAGGCAGTAATTCAGTCCGATGTTGACGAACAGCGACATGACCATGATCACAAGCCCCACGCGCACGCTCTCCACGCTGCGCAGGCTGGCGAGGATGACCGTGCTCAGGCAATAGAAAAGGTAGGTATACCGGATGACGCGAAGGTAGTCCACGCCCTCCCGGATAATGGCTTCCTCGTCGCTCAGCAGGCACATGATTTGCCGCGGCGCGAGGCTGACCACGCAGGTGAACACGACGCCGATGACGAACGCCACCGTCAGGCCGATGGCGGTGATGGGTACGATGGGCTTTTTCTCGCCCTTGCCCCAGTACTGCGACGCGAGTACCACCACGCCCTCGCCCGCGGAGGTGACGATCATCTGCAGAAGAAACTGCACCTGATTCGCCTGCGTCACGCCGGAAAGTGCGTTCTGCGAATAGTTGCTGAGCATGATGCTGTCCGCCAGCGACACGCTGTAGGACACCAGGTTCTGAAGCGCGATAAACAGAAGAAGAGAGAAGAACTGACGATAGAAGGCCTTGTCCTTCGTAAACAGGTGCATATGAAATCGCCTCACGTTGTCATGATCAGGTGTCATGATACCACGTGAGGCGATGGTTTGCAAACGCCGCATGGTTAATGTTTTGCGTCACACGTCCATCCGCATGCGAATTTCCGAGGTGTCGCCCAGCCCGCTTGGCTTGCGCGAGCCGTCCGGAACAAAGCCGCATTTGAGGTAAAAGACTTTCGCGCGCGTGTTTTCGTCGAGCACCCACAGGGTGATCTGACGATCGCCGCGCCTGTGCGCTTCCCCGACGATCCAGCGAACGGCGGCGGAGCCGAAGCCCTTGCGCACGCGGGAGGGGGCGAGGTACAGGCTGACCAGTTCGAGCGTTTTGTCGTCCGCGCCTTCGTCACGGGACGGCTGAATCACGAAAAAGCCGACCGTCTCATGCGCTTCGTCGTCGATCACGTAATGCGAGCGGTTGTTCTCGGTCGGAATGATCGTGTGCCACTGGGCGGGACGCCGGCGGTTCGTCCGTTCGATGATTTCAACCGGCACGCAGTCCGAGTACGCGTACACCCAGGCGTCCATGTGAATCTGCGCGCAGCGCGCGCCGTCCGCCGGAACGGCGGGGCGAATGAGTGCGCACATAAAAAGAGTCTCCTTATAAATGCTTCGTCAGGCGCGCGTCAGGGTTTCATCTGGCAGGCCGGTAATCTTCTTCTGAACGAACGCGCCCTCGCGCTCGGCGGCCAGATAGCGCTCCGCGCCGTCGGTGATGAGCAACTCCGTGCCGTTGAAGGTCAGCAGCACGGGTTCGAGCGTTTCGCCCGCGCGAATCCGCGCGGCGGCCTGATTCACGGCTTCCTCGGTCGGCTCCGCGCAGGAGGCCGCGCGGGCAAAGCCCTTTCCGGCGCGCTCGGCGCGAATCAGCGCGTCGATGCTGCGGCCGGTGGCTTCGCGGTCGAGGTTGTTCACCATGTAGTCGCTGGTCTTGGAAAGCTCCATTTCCATTTCAAAGCGCTTTGCGCGCAGCTGAATGTCGGTTTCCGTGTCGCCGCGGCCGCGCAGGCGGCTGAGCAACACGTCGAACGAATCCACATACAGGAAGATGGAGCGCACGGGAAGCGTGTCCTTCAGGATGGTTTTCAGGTTATTCGCGCCGAGAATGTCGATGTCCTTCAGAAGCGCCTTGCCCTCCTGAAGCTTCTTTTTCAGAATCAGACGGCTGCCGCCGTAGTAGCTTTTGTGAATGAACTGATGCTCGTAGATCAGACCCTCGTCCAGCTGACGCTTGAATTCCTCCTCCGATACGAAGCAGTAGGGATTGCCCTCGCTCTCGCCCGGGCGCATGGCGCGCGTGGTCAGAGTGGGGAGCAGGTCGTATTCGTCCCTGTGCGCGTCCAGCAGATCCCGGATAATCGTATTCTTTCCAACGCCCGCGCAGCCGACAAACGCAAACAGCATCTCTCGTCGCCTCCTGTATAATATGGTTAGCAATTATACAGGATCGCGGACGATTTGTCAATTTCGTGTCGGGATTTCTTCATTGACAGTTCATTTCCCATCCGATATAATAGGATGCAAAGGTCAAAGTTGCCCGGGGAGTGGATTTGATTGAAGCAACGAGTGATTTACGGTACGCTGTTCGCACTGATCACGGTGGCCATGATCGTATTGTGCCAGCCGACGCGCGTGATCTTTTTTGTGGTGTGTGCGCTGATCGCGGCGCACGAGATGCGCAAGGCGCTGGAAAAGTGCGGCTATCATCCGCTGGCGTGGCCGGTGATGACGCTGTGCGTGTCCAGCACGCTGCTTCTGTATTTCGGCAAGGCCGGATACGTCTTCCCGGTGTTCATGATCATCATGATCGCACTGTTCGGGCAGATGATACTGGGCGGGAAGATCAGCGTGAAGGACGTGCTTTCCACGCTGGCCGTGTGCGCCTATCCGGTGTCGCCGCTGCTTCTGATGGTGTACATCTCCGTGAACGACGCGATCTGGGCGGCGGTGTTCCTGAACAGCATCGTGCCCGCCATCGTGAGCGACACGTTCGCGCTGTTCGGCGGCCGGCGCTTTGGAAAGCACAAGCTGTCGCCGCACATCAGCCCCCACAAGACGGTGGAGGGACTTCTGTGCGGGCTGGCCTGCGGCACGCTGTCCGGCTTCGCGGTGTATGGCATCCTGCACGCGTTTGGGCGCGGCGTGATTCCCATGTGGGCGGTGATCGTGGCGGCGCTGGCATCCGCGCTGGCGGGCGCGCTGGGCGACCTCGCGGCGTCGTCTGTGAAGCGCGTAGCGCAGATTAAGGACTACAGCCACCTGATTCCCGGTCACGGCGGCATGCTGGACCGCGTGGACAGCGCGCTGTTTGCCATTCCGGTGTGCTATATGATCTACGCATTGTTCGTGTAAGTGAAAACATTATAAAGCGCGGGCTGCGGCGGAAAATGAAAATCCGCCGCAGCCCGCGGCATACTTTCAGAAGCAGGGAGGAAAACGCACGTGAAATATCAGTCTGTTAATCACATGAACGATTTTGCGTTTCATGATTCCGTGTGGAAATTCGTTTTATATGAGGCGGGTACGCTTGTCGTGAGGGCGACGGAGCTGAGTGTTTGCGCGGACGCGCCCCAGAATTTGAGCGGCTGCGATATGGAAATCGAAACAGCGCGCATCACCTTTGAAGGAATTGAGATTTTGTCGCATAAGTCTTCGGATGAATGGAAGGAAGAGGGAAATGGCGGTTCCGCCGACGATGCGAAGACCGGGTTCTTCCGCGAAATTCGCCGTCCGGAGGGAATTACCGTTTACAGCCTTGAAGTATGTGCGGATGGAAGCTGTCTGCTCTGCGCGCAGGGTGACGACCCGTTCTTCGAAACGGTATTTTTGGCAAGGTGCATGCGGATTGAATGGGATGCGCTGCTTCGGCCTGCGTGGTATATCCGCAAGCCACGGAAGGAATGAGAGGGGAATCTAAGTTAGCATAAGGCGACACCGCACAACTCGGCGGCGCGTCGGGCGATGTCTTTTCCGCCATCTGCGGCATGCAAATTCCTCG
>OLOV01000551.1_pt1 | contig 33015 bp, 33 predicted proteins | sample 1672931 | NCBI WGS metagenome assembly OLOV01 (sample SAMEA3136738, study PRJEB25190) | human gut metagenome | biome: human gut; feature: human-associated habitat; material: faeces | place: Austria | collected 2013 | reverse complement strand
GGAATAATAATAATAGATTATATAGATATGAATGAAGAAAAAGATAAAAATGCAATAGAAAAACTATTAAAAGATGAACTAAAAAAAGACAGAGCAAAAACACAATCAGCAGGATTTACGAAATTAAACTTATTTGAATTGACAAGAAAAAATATGTGTAATAACGACTATTATAAGGAGTAAAAAATGAAAGTAGGATTTATATCACTTGGATGCACAAAAAATTTAGTAGATACAGAAATGGCAATAGGACTATTTAAAGAGCATCAATATAAAATAGTAAATAATATAAATGAAGCAGAAATAATAGTAATAAATACATGTGGTTTTATAGAAAGTGCAAAGCAAGAAGCAATAGACACAATGTTAGAAATGGCAGAATATAAAACAAAGGGTATATGTAAATACTTAATAGCAATGGGATGCTTAGTAGAAAGATATCAAAAAGAGCTAGAAAAGCTAATACCAGAAGTGGATTTATTTATACCAATAAAGGAATATAATAACCTTTGGGAGAAGATAGATAGTTTAATAGATAAAGATACTAAAAACTTACAAACAACCAGATTAGAGTATTTAGATAGAGTCATAACAACAGGAAACACAACTACCTACTTAAAAATAGCAGAAGGATGTAGCAATAGATGCACATACTGTGCAATTCCATATATAAGAGGATCATACATAAGCAGACCTTTTGAAGAAATAATAGAAGAAGCAAAAAGCTTAGCGAGCAAAGGATACAAAGAAATAATAGTAATTGCGCAAGACACAACAAAATATGGAATAGATTTATATGGAAAAAAACGCTTAGCAGAATTATTAGAAGAAATAAGCAAAATAGATGGAATAAAGTGGATACGTTTTCTATATGCATATCCAGAAAGTATAACGGAGGAACTAATACAAACAGTAAAGAATAACGATAAAATCTGCAAATACTTCGATATACCAATTCAGCACATATCAGACCCTGTATTAAAAAGAATGAACAGAAAAACAACAGGGGAGAACATAAGAAAAATAATAGATAAGATAAAAAAAGAAATACCAAATGTGATACTAAGAACCACACTAATAGTGGGTTTTCCTGGCGAAACAGAAAATGATTTCAAAAAGCTAATGAAATTTGTATCAGAAGCAAATTTTGACAAACTAGGAGCTTTTAAATATTCAAAAGAAGATGGAACATCAGCAGCAAAACTACCAAACCAAATACACTATAAAACAAAACAAAAAAGACTAGACCAAATAATGAGTTTAGCACAAAAAATATCAAAACAAAAATTACAAGAGAAAATAGGACAAGAATACGAAATGCTAGTAGAAACAAAAACTTTTGATGATAAATATTACTGTGGGAGAACATATATGGACATACCAGAAGAAGATGGACTAGTATTCATACCAAATAAAAAGCCAAACCTAGAAAACACTTGGATAAAAACAAAAATAACAAACGTAAAAAATTATGACCTAATAGGAGAAGAATTGTAGGGGCATACATTCTCGTTTGCCCCGAGATAAAAAAGCTTGAACATAGCTTATTTTTTTTATTCAAGTATTGACATTTGGGGATATTAGAGATAAAATAAAATGTAATATTTTTAGGAGGAAAAATGGAAATAGAAAAAATAGCAAAAAAAATCAAACAAAATGGTGGTAACACCTATTTGGTAGGCGGTGCTGTACGTGATGCTATTTTAAATAAACCCATTAAAGATGAAGACTATTGCATAACTGGCTTTACTTTTGAAAAATTTCTAAATTTATTTCCAATGGCTAGAGTAAGGGGAAAATCTTTTGAAGTTTTTGATTTAGACGGAAAAGAATTTGCACTAGCAAGAAAAGAAATAAAGGTTGGAAAAGGACATAAAGAATTTACAATTGAAACAAATGAGGATATTTCAATAGAAGAAGATTTGAAAAGAAGAGATATAACAATTAATTCAATTGCACAAGACGTTTTAACAAAAGAAATAATAGATCCTTTTGGAGGAAGAGAAGATTTAGAAAATAAAGTTATTAGAGCAACTAGCTCAAGATTTAGTGAAGACCCTTTAAGAGTTTATAGAGTGGCAAGAATAGCAGCAATTCTAGATTTTACAGTATCTAGAAAAACATTAAATATGATGAACAAGTTGAAAGAAGAATTACCAACATTATCAAAAGAAAGAATTTTTACAGAATTTAGAAAAGCATTAGAAGCAGACAAACCATCAATATTTTTTGATGTATTAAAAGAAGCAGAAGTTCTAGATATTCACTTTAAAGAAATATATGATTTAATAGGTGCAATACAACCAATAAAATATCATCCGGAGGGAGATAGCTATAATCATACAATGCTTGCACTTGATAACAGTGCAAAAATAACAAAAGATGTAAAAATAAGATTTTGCACATTAATACACGACTTAGGAAAAGGTAGAACTCCACAGGAAATGTATCCACATCATTATAACCATGAACAAAAAGGAGTAGAACCATTGAAAAGCTTGTGTAAAACTTTAGGAACGCCAAATGATTGGAGGAAAATGGGAGTAACAGCTGTGCTAGAACATATGAAAGGTGGAATTTTCAATCAAATGACAATTGCAAAAAAAGTAAGTTTTATAGAAAGGATAGATAAGTCGGCTCTAGGTCTAAAAGGATTGCAAATTGTAGTATATTCAGATAGAAGTAGAAACATAGAAAATGAAAAAGATGAAATAAAAGATAAGCAATATGATTTCTATTCAATAGGAACAAAAATGCTAAAGGCTATTGATGGAGAATATATTATTAATAAATACAACTTAAAACCAGGTATTGAAATTGGAAAAAAACTACATGAAGAAAGAATTAAATGGCTAAAAAATAATATTTAAATAATAATGAAGCAAAAAAGACAATAAATATTTTATGAAATTTAAGGAGGGCATATTTATGAACGAATACAGAACACACAATTGTGGCGAATTAAGAATGGTAAACGTAGGACAAGTTGTAAAACTAGCAGGTTGGGTACAAAGAATAAGAAACTTAGGAGCAATGAAATTTATTGATTTAAGAGATCAATTTGGAATTACACAAATAATAGTAGCAGATGATAGCAATCTACATAAAGAGGCAGAAAAATTAGTAACAGAATGTGTAATATCAGTAGAAGGTGTTGTTTCAGAAAGAAGCAATAAAAACAGCAAAATACCCACAGGAGATATTGAATTGCAAGCAACAAAAATAACAATGCTTGGCAAATGCAAAAGTGTGCTTCCATTTGAAGTAAACTCAGAAAAAATTGACATATCTTCAGTTAGAGAAGATTTGAGATTAGAATACAGATACTTAGATTTAAGAAATGAAAAAATACATAATAACATTTTGCTACGTTCAAAAATAATGAAATTTGTAAGAGATAAAATGGACGAATTAGGCTTTACGGAAATACAAACACCAATTTTAGCAAATTCATCACCAGAAGGAGCAAGAGACTTTTTAGTACCAAGCAGACTACATCCGGGAGAGTTTTATGCACTTCCACAAGCACCACAACAATTTAAACAACTATTAATGGTATCAGGATTCAATAGATATTTTCAAATAGCACCATGTTTTAGAGACGAAGACCCAAGAGCAGATAGAGCACCAGGAGAATTCTATCAAATAGACTTCGAAATGTCATTTGCCACACAAGAAGATGTATTTGGAGTTTTAGAAGAGCTTTTCACATCAACCTTTAAACATTTTACAAGCAAAAATGTAGATGAAGGACCATTTAGAAGAATACCATATAAAGAAGCAATGGAAACATATGGAACAGACAAACCAGACCTAAGAAATCCACTTATAATTCAAGACGTAACAGAAATATTCAAAAACACAGAATTTAATGGATTTAAAGGTAAAACAATAAAGGCAATAGTAGTGCCAAATGGAGCAGAACAAGGAAGAAAGTTTTTTGATAATATGACTACATTTGCAATAGATGAATTAGGAGCTAAAGGATTAGCATGGGCAAAATTTGACAATGAAAACAACGTATCTGGAGGAATTGCAAAATTCATAACAGACGAAGTAAAAGAAAAATTAATAAAAATGGGCGTAAAACAAAATGACAGCATCTTCTTCCTAGCAGACGAGTTTGAAAAAGTACAAAAAATGGCTGGAAGTTTAAGAATAGAATTAGGAAATAAACTAGATTTATTAGAAAAAGACACCTACAGATTCTGCTTAATAGTAGACTTTCCAATGTACGAATTATCAGAAGAAGGAAAAATAGACTTCAACCACAATCCATTCTCAATGCCACAGGGAGGAATGGAAGCACTATTAACAAAAGACCCATTAGAAATATTGGCATACCAATATGACGTAGTATGCAACGGATACGAAGTGGCATCAGGAGCAGTAAGAAACCATAATCCAGAAATAATGGTAAAAGCATTTGAAATAGCAGGCTATCCAGAAGAAGAAGTAGAAAAAAGATTTGGAGCACTATACAATGCATTCCAGTATGGAACACCACCACACGCAGGAGCAGCACCAGGGTTTGATAGAATGGTAATGCTAATAGCAGACGAGCCAAACATACGTGAAGTAATAGCATTCCCAAAAAACAAAAAAGCACAAGATGCATTAATGGGAGCACCAAGCAAAGTTACAGAACAACAATTGAAGGATATACATATAAAAATAGTAAACAAAGAATAAACTAAACTGTTAATAAAAATTTTAATTACTGACAGAAAGGTAACAGAATTTGGAAAGTAGGGGCAGACACACGAGGGTCTGCCTTTCTTAATGACAAAGAACCAATAAAAAGGAAAAATCCTACTTTATGTTTAACTTTATATTTATATAAATCATATTATAATATATAAGACTGTTTTAGGAGGAATTCTATGTTGTTGGAAAACAAAAGAATAGCTATTGGTATAACAAGTTCATTTTATGCAATAAAAAAGACAATTCCTCAAATTAAAAAACTAATTCAAGATGGGGCAGATATAATTCCAATTATGTCTTTTAACAGTTATAACCTTAAATCAAAAACACAGGATTTTATAAAAGAAATTGAGAATATAACAGGAAAACAAATAATACATACAATAGATGAAGCAGAACCAATTGGGAACAAAACTCCAACAGATATTATGACAATTATTCCTTGTACAGGTAACACAATAGGAAAACTTGCAAATGGTATAATTGATACGCCTGTTTTAGTAGCAGCAAAAACAAATTTAAAGAGTGGCAATAATATAGTTATTGGAATAGCTACAAATGATGGATTATCAATAGAAGCTGAAAACATAGGTAAACTTTTAAAGCAAAAGAATATTTTTTTTGTACCGTTTAGACAAGATAATCCAATAACAAAGCCAAATTCTTTATTATTTAGTTCGTTTTATATAAAAGATACAATACTCAAGGCTTTAGAGGGAGAACAAATTCAGCCAATATTAATATAAGTTTTATAATAATTTATTGGAAAACACTTGAAAAGTGTTTTCTTTTGTTATACAATAGGCACGTAAAAATATTTTTTAATAGCGCTTTTGGATAGCGCTTGAAGGAGGATTTATTTATGTCAGTTAAGGTTGGAATCAATGGTTTTGGAAGAATAGGCAAGCTAGTTTTACAAGCAGCTTTAGAAAAGGAAGGGGAAATAGAAGTTGTAGCAATAAACGATCCATCTGTTGCAGCAGATTATATGGCATATATGATAAAATTTGATACAGTACATGGAAGATTTAAAAGAGAAGTTAAAGCAGAAAACAATAAATTAGTAGTAAATGGAAAAACAATAAATGTATTTAATGAATTGGACCCACATAATATTCCTTGGGGAGCAGAAGGAGTAGAGTATGTTTTAGATTGTTCAGGTGTATTTACAACTTTAGAGAAAGCACAAGCTCACTTAGATTCAGGAGCTAAGAAAGTTTTAATTAGTGCACCATCAAAAGATGCTCCAATGTTTGTTATGGGAGTTAATAACGATAAATATGATCCAAGTATGTCTATAATTTCAAATGCATCTTGTACAACAAACTGTTTAGCACCTTTAGCGAAGGTAATTCATGATAATTTTGGAATTAAAGAAGGATTAATGACAACAGTTCATAGCACAACTGCAACACAAAAGACAGTTGATGGAGCCTCTAAAAAAGATTGGAGAGGCGGTAGAGCAGCATCTGCAAATATCATACCATCATCAACAGGAGCAGCAAAAGCAGTTGGAAAAGTTATACCAGAATTAGATGGAAAACTTACAGGTATGGCATTTAGAGTTCCAACAGTAAATGTATCTGTTGTAGATTTAACATGTAATCTAGAAAAATCAGCAACCTATGAAGAAATATGTGAAGTAGTAAAGAAAGCATCAGAAAACGAATTTAAGGGTATAATAGAGTATACAGATGAGGATGTTGTATCTTCAGACTTTATACATGATAGTCATACTTGTATATTTGATAGCAAAGCTGGTATTCAATTAACAGATAAATTTGTCAAGTTAGTTGCATGGTATGATAATGAATGGGGATATTCTAACAAATTAGTTGATTTAGCAATTTATATTTCAAAAAAATAAAATTTATCGAGTTATTAAATAAAACAATATAACTCTAACATCCAGATAAAAAACAATTAATTAGGAGGAAGAATATGAATAAGAAAACTGTAAGAGATATTGATGTTACAGGGAAAAGAGTTCTTGTTAGATGTGATTTTAATGTTCCACTCGATAAAGAAACTGGAAAAATTACAGATAATAGAAGAATAAGAGCTGCAATTCCTACAATAAAGTATTTATTAGAACACAATGCAAAGGTTATACTTTGTTCACATTTGGGTAGACCAAAGGGAGAGTTTAACACGAAATATTCTTTAAAACCAGTTGCAGAAGAACTTTCTAAATTGCTAGGACAAGAAGTAAAGCTTTCTAAAGATGTTATTGGTGAAGATACAGAAAAACTAACACAAAGCATTAAAGAAGGTGAAGTGGTTTTATTAGAAAATGTTAGATTCCATAAAGAAGAAGAAGAGAATAATCTAGAGTTTGCAAAAAGATTAGCATCTTTTGCAGAAATATACGTAAATGACGCATTTGGTACAGCACACAGAGCACATGCTTCAACAGCAGGTGTAGCAAATTATTTACCAGCAGTATCAGGCTTTTTAATTGAAAAAGAATTAGAATTTTTAGGAGCTAGTTTAGAAAACCCAAAAAGACCTTTTGTAGCGATTTTAGGTGGTGCAAAGGTTTCTGATAAAATTGGTGTAATTGAAAATTTATTAGATAAGGTAAATACTCTACTTATAGGTGGAGGAATGGCATATACTTTTTATAAGGCACAAGGACATAGTATAGGTACGTCAATATGTGAAGAAGACAAAATAGATTTAGCAAAAATGCTTTTAGAAAAAGCAAAACAAAAAAATGTTAAACTAATATTACCTATAGATAACCATATAGCAACTAAATACTCAAATGATTCAGAAGATAAATTTGTTGAAAACGCAGAAATACCAGATGGATTTATGGGGTTGGATATTGGACCTAAAACAATTGAATTGTTTAAAAACATTATCAAAGATGCAAAAACAGTATTATGGAATGGACCTCTTGGTGTTACAGAATTTTCAAAATTTGAAGAGGGGACTAAAGCTATTGCAATGGCTTTAGCAGAAAGTGATGCTGTAACAATTATAGGAGGAGGAGATTCAGCTGCAGCCATAGAAAGAATGGGTTTAGCAGACAGAATGACACACATTTCAACAGGTGGAGGAGCCTCTCTAGAATTTTTGGAGGGAAAGGCTTTACCAGGTATTGAATGTTTAAATGATAAATAGAGGAGGAAAAAACATGGGCAATAGTAAAAGAATAGTTATTATATTAATAGTAGTAGTAGCAATATTAATAATCGCATTAACTGGAGCAATTTTATATATTTTAGTTAATAAAAACACTGAAAATTTAGATAACAAAACAATTGTAAATACTGACAAACCTGCAGAGACAAATACGGAAGAAGATACTAATAAAATTAAAGAAAGCATAAACAATATGGAGGTTGAAACATTTAATTCAATATTTAAATCATTTGAAGAAAAAAACTTATCTAGTTCACAAGTAAAAGCATTATTTTCAACAATAGAATCTAACAATACTACAAGAACAGATGAACATAAAGTAAAGCTAGATACAACTGGAATAACTGATATAGAACAAATAGCTACAGATAAAACGTATATTGCTGTGTTTTCTTATGACGATGATGGTTTTATCAATGAAATAAAAGTTACAGAAGGGGACTTAAACAATTTAGCAAACAACAATCAACAAGAAGAAGTTGATGAAAAAGCAAAATTAGAGTTTAATACAAAATTTACTCAATATTTAGGAGAAATAACAGGTAAACAACTGATTGAATTACTACAAGTAGCACAAGAAACTGTTAAAAATGATCCTACACATGAAATAACAGTAAGTTCAAACAATTTACAGAATTTAGATGGAATTGCTGAAACGGATATTTATATAATAACATTGTCACACGATACAACAGGATATGTAAATGGTATTAATATTGATAAAAAAATGTAATTTAAAAGTCTAGCAAATATTGCTAGGCTTTAGAAAAGGAGCAGAATGCAAATGAGAAGAAAGATTATTGCAGGAAATTGGAAAATGAATAAATTACCAAATGAAACAATATCATTTTTTGAAGAAATAACACCACTTGTTGCAAACACGGAAAACGAAATTGTTATATGTGCCCCATATACAGACTTATTTTATGCAATATTATCAGCACAGGATACAAACATAAAAATAGGTGCACAAAATATGCATTGGGAGGAAAAAGGAGCATATACTGGAGAAATATCTCCACAAATGCTAAAATCAATAGGGGTTGAATATGTAATTATAGGTCATTCTGAAAGAAGACAATATTTTGCAGAAACTGATGAAACAGTTAACAAAAAAGTAAAAGCAGCACATAATGTTGGACTAAAACCAATAGTATGTATAGGGGAAACACTAAAACAAAGAGAAACTGGAATTGTAAAAGATGTTATAGCAGGTCAAGTTAGGTTAGGCTTAAAAGACTTGACAAAAGACCAAATAGAAAGTACAATAGTAGCGTATGAGCCAATATGGGCGATTGGTACAGGAAAAACAGCAACAAAAGAAGAATCAAACGAAACCATAAAATGGATTAGAAAAGAAATATCTGCTATGTATGGCAATGAAAGTGCAAACAAAGTTATAATTCAATATGGAGGAAGTATAAAACCAGAAAATGCAAAAGAACTTTTTGAAATGTCTGACATTGATGGTGGTTTGGTTGGTGGTGCGAGCTTAAAACCAGATGAATTTGCCCAAATAGTAAATTACAAATAGGGAAGGATAATTTTATGAATAAAAATTTAACAATGCTAATGATACTAGATGGTTTTGGAATAAATGAAAGAAAGGATGGAAATGCCATTGCTATTGCTAACACACCAGTGATAGATAAATTATTAAAACTAAATCCCAATACAACAATAAAAACAAGTGGATTAGATGTAGGATTACCAGAAGGACAAATGGGAAATTCAGAAGTAGGACATACAAATATTGGTGCTGGAAGAATTGTTTATCAAGAATTAACTAGAATAACAAAATCAATAGAAGATGGAGACTTTTTTAGTATTCCAGAATTAGTTGGAGCAATAGAAAATTGTAAAAAGCATAATTCAAAATTACATATAATGGGACTACTATCAAATGGTGGTGTTCATAGCCATATAAGACACCTATATGCACTATTAGAACTTGCAAAAAGAAAAGATTTTGAAGACGTATATGTACATTGCTTCTTAGATGGAAGAGATACTCCACCAGCATCAGGTGAAGGATTTATAACAGAGTTAGAACAAAAAATGGCTGAAAAGGGAGTAGGAAAAATAGCAAGTATTTCTGGAAGATTTTACAGTATGGATAGAGACAAAAGATGGGAGAGAGTTGAAAAATCATATAATGCTTTAGTAAATGGAATAGGAGAAAAGGCTACAAGTGCAACACAAGCAATAGAAGAATCATACCAAAAAGAAATATTTGATGAATTTGTACTACCAACATTAATATGTAACAATGATGAACCAATTGCTACAATAGGAGAAAATGATTCAGTAATATTCTTAAACTTTAGACCAGATAGAGCAAGAGAAATAACAAGAAGTTTAGTAGATAAGGATTTTACAGGTTTTGAAAGAAAATATTTTCCACTATACTATGTGTGCTTTACAAATTATGACGAAACAATAGAAAATGTCCACATTGTATTTAAAAAGGATGAAATAAAAAATACACTTGGAGAAATAGTTTCAAAAAAAGGTTTAACACAATTAAGAATAGCTGAAACTGAAAAATATGCGCATGTAACCTTCTTCTTTAATGGAGGAGAAGAAAAACAATATAAGGGCGAGGATAGAATATTAATACCTTCACCAAAAGTTGAAACATATGATATGAAACCAGAAATGAGTGCAATTGAAGTTACAGATAAGGTTGTAGAAGTAATAGAAAGTAAAAAATACAATACAATTATATTAAACTATGCAAACCCAGATATGGTAGGTCATACTGGTAATTTAGAAGCCACAATAAAGGCAATAGAAACAATAGATACTTGTGTTGGGAGAGTAGTAGAAGCACTTGAGAAAGTAAATGGGGTAGCTATAATAACAGCAGATCATGGAAATTCAGAGCAAATGATAGATTATACTACAGGAGAGCCACATACAGCACATACAACAAATCCAGTACCACTAATATTAGTTGGTAAAAAAGCAACACTAAAGCCAGGTAGACTTGCAGACTTAGCACCTACAATGCTTGAGATTATGGGAATAGAAAAACCAGCAGAAATGACTGGAACATCGTTAATCGACAAATAATAATTAGTACTTAATAAATGAATGGTAGTGGCGAAGATCCACCTCCGCCTTTAATTCTTAACTATCATTTATTAATTAAAATAAATAAAAATTGGAGGAATTTTAAATGAAAGATTATTTAGCAATTGAAAGAGTTAGAGCGCTTGAAATATTAGACTCTAGAGGAAACCCAACAGTACAAGTTGAGGTTGTAACAGAGGATGGATCAAATGGAATAGCAATGGTACCATCTGGAGCATCAACAGGAAGTTTTGAAGCAGTAGAATTAAGAGATGGAGACAAATCAAGATACTTAGGAAAAGGTGTTACAAAAGCAGTAGCTAATGTAAATGAGATAATAGCACCAGAATTAGAAGGAATGAATGTATTTGACCAAGTTGATATAGACAAAAAACTAATAGAAATAGATGGAACAGAAAATAAAGGCAAATTAGGAGCAAATGCGACACTAGGAGTATCTTTAGCAGTTGCAAGAGCAGCAGCAAATGCACTTGGAATGAGCCTATATAAATATATTGGTGGAGTAAACGCAAAAACGTTACCAGTTCCAATGATGAACATATTAAATGGTGGAAAACATGCTGACAATACAGTGAACATTCAAGAATTTATGATAATGCCAATTGGTGCAAAATCATTTAGCGAATGTATAAGAATGGCAGCAGAAATTTATCACACACTTAAAAAAGTTCTAAAAACAAAAGGATTAGCAACAGGAGTAGGAGATGAAGGAGGTTTCGCTCCAAACTTATCAAGTGATGAAGAAGCATTAAAACTAATAGTAGAAGCTATTGAAGAGGCTGGATTTAAACCAGGTACAGATGTAGTTCTAGCATTAGATGTAGCAAGTACAGAAATGTATGATGAAGCTAAAAAAATAGGAAAAGAAGGAAGCTATTATTTTTGGAAAACAGATGAATTAAAATCAGTTGATGAAATGATAGAATACTTAGTAGACCTATCAAATAAATACCCAATAGTATCAATTGAAGATGGACTAGCAGAAGAAGATTGGGAAGGATGGAAGAAATTAACAGATAGATTAGGAAATAAACTACAACTAGTAGGAGATGACCTATTTGTAACAAACATAAAGAGATTACAAAAGGGATTAGATAATAAAACAGCAAACAGCATACTAATTAAACTAAATCAAATCGGAACATTAACAGAAACATTAGATGCTATAGAATTAGCAAAGAAAAACGGATACACAGCAGTTGTATCACATCGTTCAGGAGAAACAGAAGACACAACATTAGCAGATGTAGCAGTAGCAACAAATGCAGGACAAATAAAAACAGGAGCACCATGTAGAACAGATAGAGTTGCAAAATACAACAGACTACTAAACATAGAAGCAGAACTAGGAAACGTTGCAATATATCCAAACAAATTAAAATAATTAATAGCGAATAATTAAGAATTAATAGTTATTGTTAGTTTTTTGTTATTCTATGAATGACAAAAAACTAGCATATATTATTCATTATTCACTATTTATTAATAAAACATTGGGGTGTCGCCAAGTGGTAAGGCATCGGACTCTGACTCCGACATTTCGTAGGTTCGAATCCTACCACCCCAGCCATCTAGTGATAATACGAACAACATATATTACTTTATACGGTGGGTTCGCTGTAAATGTAAAGTTGTAGTATTATAAAAAAAGACCTAGTAGAAAAATACTAGGTTTTTACTTTTATATTTTAACTTAAAATTTATATGGAAGATTAAAACTTATATTTGCGTTATATAACTTTAATCTTCCATTTCTATATTATCAAATATTTTGTCATCAAAAAATTCTTTTAATTTCATATTTAAGCCTTCACAAATATATTCTATAATATCTATTCTTAAATACTTTCTTTGTCCTGACAAGAATTTTGATAATGTTGCTCTTGATATTCCTGCCATTGTACTAAGCTTTGAAACATTCAAATTTCTTTCTTCTATTAAGTTTGTAATTCTTATTCTAATTGCTTGTGATAAATCCAATATAAAAATCTCCTTTATTGATAGTATTTCCTATATAAAGAATTCTAACAAATAAATGACTTTAGATTGTTGACAGTTGCCAACTTTTATAGTATTATTTATTAAAAGGAAGGAATAGCAAAAATGGAAAAAATAAATGAAGAATTCGATATACCATACTATATTTTTGAAGAAATAGTTGAATATATAGAACAAACAACAAAAGGGAGGTGTCGATGTATGAAATGGGAAAACATTAAATCACTTTTAAAATCAGCTCAAGTTAATAATAGATTATCTGAACAACAAGTTGAATTTCTAATAAAAACATATTGTAGAGAATAAAGTGTTACAAAAATATTACAACTATATTACAAATATATTAAAATTTGTCGAAATATATTAAAATATTAGTATTATATGTTATAATAAAAAAAATTATAAACAATTACACAAGAAATTAAGAAATATACAAGATAGGAGAAAGAATTATGAAAAAAGTTTTAAAGTATGTATTATTAATATTATTTTTGGGTTTGGAAATTTTATTTTTAAGCCAGACAGAAGCGAAATCAACAACACCAAAAAGAATAAATACAATGGAGGAATTAAAAGAAGCTTTAAATGGAAAAGCAACAATTAGTGGAAACACTCTTATGTTAAATGAAAATGTTACAATAGCAGATGAAATGATAATAAATATTAATACTCAAGAAATAGTAATTGACTTTAATGGGAAAGAATTAACAAGTGGAATGATAACACTTCAAAGCAAAGCTACTTTAAAAGATACTTTGGGTGGCGGTGGAATGCATTTTAAAACAATGTATGCTGGCATTGTCGTTGAAAAAGATGCTGAACTTATAATTGACAATGGTAAATTTGAAGACAGTGGAGTTTATAATATGTTTATTATAAAAGGCAAACTTGTGATAAATGATGGCAATTTTATTTCTACTGATAATAATCCGGATGAAGTAAGTAGAATAATGCTATCATTATATAGAGAATCTGAAACTATAATAAATGGTGGTAATTTTGTTGATACAGATAATATCATAAACAGTAACATAGGGAATTATAAACTAACTATTAATGGAGGAAACTTTAAGGGAACAGGAGATTTTGCTGCAATTGAGCTCTGTGCAACATATCCATATCTTATTGCGGAGGGTGTTGAATCATCTGTTTTGCCTACCGTTATCTTTAATGATTGCAATGTAGAAGGAAAAAGAGCAGCTGTTTTTATTATTTGTGGAACGTCTGATGAAAAACTAACCAATATAAATGATAAAGCTATAATATTTAATGGTGGAACATATAAATGTACAGGACGGTGGGTTTGCAGTTGAGATAGCTACAAATTTATCTGGATATGGATATTTTAATCCAAATGAAATTGAGATAAATAAGGGAACTTTTGAAACATCAGCAGAAAATGGTGGCGCAATACGATTGGCTATTTATGATGGGGAGTTTTATATGCTTGGAGATGTTTTGCTAAATGATTATAATGGTGAAATATATCAAAATCCACAAACTGGAAAAGCTCAATCTTCTTGTACAATGAAAAAAGTAGTAGTTGAAAATAAAAAAGTTATATCAGCTTCTGGAAAAATAGAAAATTTTAAAGTAATTGCTTCTTTAGGCAATGTGGTTGATACTGATGACAATAAAATTCCTTCTGAAGATACTAATATACAAAATATTATAAAAAAAGATTCTAATACAAGTATAAAACTAGAGGCACAAAATGGTGTTATACCAGATAATACAACTATAGATGTAACAGAAATAACAACAGGAGATATATTTGATAAAATAAAAAACACTTTATCTGAGATTAAGAATTTTAAAGCTTTTGATATAACTTTAAAAGCGAATGATACAAATATTCAACCAAACGGGAAAGTAAAAATTAGTATTCCAATCCCAGTAGGTTTTGATGTTTCAAGGTTAATAGTTTATAGAGTGGACGAAAATAACACTAAAACAGAATATCAAGTAACAGTTACAAATGGGTATGCAACATTTGAAACAGATCATTTTTCTACATACATACTAGGAGAAAAATTAAAAGACAATAATGATGCCAAATTACCACAAACAGGAGAAGCAACTAATGCATTTGCCAGATGGCTTTCAATAACTATTATTCTTGGAATTTTCTGGCTTGTCTCTATGATATTTATTGACCGTGAAAAGAAAAAAATGACAAAAAGATAAATCCGTCATTAAAAAAGGAGCAAATGTAATGAATGGAGATAAGAATCTAATATATTTTCTAGTTGCTGTAATTATCTTCTTATCTATAATTTTGCTTATAAAAATTAAAACAATGCCTAAATATGACCCTGAAATATATGCAGAAATATATGATGAATATGAGGATATTTTTGGAAAAGAAGATGACGTGTACAAAATTGATGAAAGTGTTACACAAAATATAATTGAAGATAATATTATTATACAGAGGAATGACACTAACACAACTGTCGCAGAAACAACTACCAACATAAAAAATACTAAAGTAATTGGAAAAATAATTATACCTAAAATAGAAATAAGATATCCAATTATAAAAGAAACAACAGAAGAATATCTAAAGGTTGCACCAACAAAGTATTGTGGACCAGAAGTAAATGAAATACGGAAATTTAGTTATAGTAGGTCATAATTATAAAAATGGACAATTCTTTGGAAATTTAAAAGAGTTGGAAAAAGGAGATAGCATATTTCTTCTTTCAAGTAATGGAAATGAACAGATGTATAAAGTATATGATAAGTACATAGTTGATGAAACAGATATGAGATGTACAAGTCAAGAAACAAATGGTAAAATTGAATTAACATTGATTACTTGTGATAAAGATGATACAAAAAGATTAGTAGTTAAGTGTAGAGCATCAAATTAAATAGTAAACAGAAATGAGGTTGCACGTTGCAATTAGGATTGCAATATATTTTAAAATCGAGCAACATCGTTAAAGTATTGATATTACTATATTTAAATTACTTTTGATGCATGATTGCACGATTATTTATAAAAAAGATTATATAATTTTTTAATATATATGTTCATAGGGAAAAAGTATAAATAATATATATAGTTTTATAGAAATTGCGTGCAACCATACATCAAAAGGGCTAAAAAACTTGATATTACTAAAATTCATACGGTTGCACTATAATTTTATGAATTGCTACTTCTTTTTATAAGTTGCTACTTTTTTATCAAATAAAACGAACGTACCGTTTTCTTCCTCTTTTGGTGGCATAGCCTAATTCTTTAAGAGCTTTACCACAAATTGTGTCAAATGATTTTTTTTCCATTGGTTCTATTCCTTCCGTTTTACAATTTTGCTTATGTTCAGCAAACAAATCAGAGATAAAGCAATTTGCCAATGATAAATCTCTATCAATAACAGTACCGCATTTATTAACTATGTGCCAATTTATAAGTTGTTTACATTGACTTTTATAATCATCTCCGAAAGTTTGGTCAAATAGGCTTTCCATTTCTTCGCTTTTGCTTAATGTTAGCTTGTCTGAAATATAATCTATGTACATATATCTGCATTTATTGGCTAACCAACATAAACTACCTTTTTCTAAACTGTCTAATACACATTGTTCTCTTATCTGAATACCTGATTCTTCTATTACAATTCCAGCATTTTGTGTTTCCTCATTCATGCGATATTCAATTATTTGTTTATCACTTTCTTCGCTATTATCTAAATTCATAACAATTCTATATAACAATGATTTATCTTTTTCTTCGTCTGATACTTGATAACAACAAGGTAATATTACTACACGTCTACGCATTCCGAAAGATTTATCGAATAGTTCAAATTTATGATTTGTTGCACATATTATTTGTGGTAATACTGCGAGTGACTTTTTTTTGCCATATTTAGGGTTAATTTCTATTATTTCTGTTCGGCTGACTCCACCTTTAATATAACTAAATGCTTCCTTGTCGTATTTTTGTGGTAATTCATCTATTATACAGCAAATACCTTTATCAAACCCATCACCCCAGTATCTTTGTGTGGGACTACTATCAAATATTTTAGCTTCATTGTAAAAATTTTGACCTAACAACATTTTGTTTAATGCTAAATATAAACTTTTTCCGTTTTGCCCTCCACCAGATAATATAACTATTTTTCCAAGTGAATTTGCATAAGTTAATGAAGCTCCAATTATTACATATAGCCATTGTTCAACCTCTGGTTGTGGTGTACCACTGGAGTCTCTTGATAAATCTTGAATAAACTTAGTTATTTGTCCGCCTAAATCTTCTTTGTGTTCATCCACCCAATTTCTATCGTGTAAATTCCAGTCATAAATTAAGTCGGTAGGCGTTAATTTTTTTTCCCTTAAAATAGTCAAAATCGTATATTTCATCAAAAATACAACTTGCTATTCCGTTTTTACATACGTAATATTTACTACTTCTACTAAAATATTTCTTATCTCCATTACACCTTTGTATCAACTGTTTTTTTACCTCCTCATAAAATGGTGTGTCAAAATCTTGCTCGTAAAAAGTATTTCGTAATTCTTCCCACATAATGTTCAAGTCAAAAACTATTTTTAGGGTAGAATCAATATAGCATAGTTGTCCGCCTTCTCCTGTATCGTAAGTATTTCCTATTACATAGAAATCATATTTGTCATATAAAAATTCACAAGCTTTTTGTTTACTTAATTTTTCACTTTTTTTAGATTTTATTTTCTTCCATTTCCTTTCTTTTTCTTCAAATTTCCAGCCATTACTTTCTAACTTTTCTATATCTTCTTCCCATTTTGTTTCTGTGTCTCCAAATAAGTCACTGTCTGGCATTGGTGTTCCTATTTTAACTAAATATTGGTCGTGTATAGCTGTGATTAAACTTTTGAATTCCTCATATTCAAAACCATTAGAACAAGCAAAATAGCGACATTTATTAAATATATGGTCGTGACGACCACCTTCTTTCATTGCCATTAACTGTGTGAATGGTGTGCCATCTAAGTGATATTCGCTTTTTCCTGTTTTTCCTCCTTTATGCAAATCACTATCTTTTAAATTTCCCCATAACCAGTATGGTAACACATCAAGTTTTTCTATGTCTAATTCTTCAAGTGTAATAGGTGTGTCTAACTCCCAACTGCATACTTCTTTTCTGTTCATTCTACATACTCTAATTATTTGAACAGCCTCTACTGTATCTGTTGTAGCTTTGGTATCAAATTTGTAACCAAACCAGTTTGTTGCTCCTGTCATTTCTTTTTTATAAAAATCTGGTTTCCTAAATAAAAAGTGACCACCGTGTTGAGTTTCAAGTATCAAGCATTTTAGTTTTGCTTTTATTATGATTTCCTTCATTCTTTTAAATTCGTGTGAGTTGTCAGAATCTATAAAACAACAACCCTTAGGAACAATTCTTGCATAGTTAAATTCTTCTTTTTTTATTTCTTCATAAGATAAAGTTTTATCCCTGTTTGGCGTTTTAGAATCTTTATATAATCTAACTTGTTTTTCATCTCCTGCTAAAAACTTTTCCTTATCAAAATTCCATGGAGTTGCAGGTAATGAACAAAACTCCATTTTTACTAATTTGCTCATATTAAAACTTCCCTTCTGCGTTTACATAATTATTTGAAATTGAATATATATTTTTGCGGTCGCCACCAAAATTTTTGAAATTTAAAAGAAATACTGCCTTATTTTTTTTGCTCTTTTTTCTTTTCTTCTTCTAAAAAGTGTTCAAATTCAAGTAAATGTGTTTCAATATATGATTTGACATCTGCTAATGAAATATATTTACTTATTTGTTCAATTTGCTTTTTTGAAAGTTCCATATATTGAAACATTGCTCCTTTCTAAAAAGTTGTGATTATATTGTTATTTCTTATTTTCTTGTTCTTTCTTTATTTTTAATCTCTTGTAAAATCGTTCATTAGTTGCTTTTACTTTATCTGGGTTTCTTTTTCTCCATTCTTTAGCGTAAGCATTTCTTAAAGTTCTAATTTCTTCTTCATTTTCCATTTTAAAAACCTCCTAGCTCAGTATTATCAAGATTTATTTTATTTTATCTTGACATTTATTTAATTTTATTTTATAATATATTTGACACAATTTCAATAATGTGACAAATATTAAACAATGGAGGTACGAAATGAAAAATGTGACAAATAACATTACAGGAGAAAGAATAAAAGAATTGAGAGAAGAAGAAGGAAAGACACAAGATGAATTAGCAAAAGAACTACATATTTCAAGAGAAGCATTAGCGAATTTTGAAACTCGAAGAGGAATAACAGAAGATAGACTACAAGATATTGCAGACCATTTTAATACAACTGTTGATTATTTGTTAGGAAAGACTAATGTTAAATGTAATGATAATGAAGATTATCAACTTATTGGAAAATATACAGGTTTGAATGATAATGCAATTAAAGTATTGAAAAAATTAAAAACAATTTCTCCAAATGTTATTGATACTTTAAATTATCTAATTGAACAAGAAGAGATTTTTTATGCTGATTTACCTAGTATAGAAGATGCAGATGAAGCAATAGAAATCTATGATAAAGCTGAAGAGTATTGGGATAATGTTCATTATACTGTCTTATCTAAAATAACTGATTATTACAATATAAAAATGCCTAAAAAAACATTATATATAACTGATGATGAAATAAAAACTGAGAAAGATTTTAGGAATAGATATGAGATGATGAAAGAAACTAAAACTAAAATATCAGCCGAAAATTTTGTTGATAAAGGTTTATTAGATGAAATTGAATATCAATTAAGAAAATCAAAAGAATATAAACAAAATAAACTATTACAAAAACAACAGAATAAACAAATGAAAGAATATATAGAAAAATATAACAATATTGAAAAAGGAGCTGATAAAAAGTGAATGTTGTAATCTATGCTCGTTATAGTTCGCATAATCAAACAGAGTGTTCTATTGCGGGACAATTAAAGGTTTGTTATGAATACGCAAAACAGAATAAATTAACCGTAATACACGAATATATAGACAGAGCACAAACTGGTACAAATGACAATAGAGAGCAATTTCAAAAGATGTTAGCTGATAGTGATAGAAAATACTTTCAAGGGGTATTAGTATATCAATTAGATAGATTTGGAAGAGGCGACGTAGTAGATGCAATAAATGAAAACAGATTAAATGAAAATGGTGTAGAAGTAATTTCAGCAAAGGAAAACTTTACAAATGACCCAAGTGGAAAACTTTTAAAGGGTGTAATTAGAAGTATAAATCAATATTATTCAAATGAACTTTCTGTAAAAGTAAAACGTGGAATGGACTTAAACGCAGATAAATGTTATTACAATGGTGGTACTGTTCCATTAGGTTTAAAATTAGAAGTAGTAGAAGAATTAAATGGTTCATTCGGAAAAACAATTAAGAAAAAGAAATTTGTAATAGATGAAGAAAATGCCCCTACTGTAAGAAAAATATTTGAAATGTACAACAGCGGGAGCACAATAGTAAAAATAAAAGAATATCTTAAAACAAAAGGTTTTGAATATTCAAATTGTAAAGTGCGTACAATATTAGGAAATAAAAAATATATAGGAATATATACGCATAGCGGAAGAGAAATATTAGACGCAATACCACCAATGATTGATGAAGAATTGTTCTGGGATGTACAAAATTTACTTGAAAAGAATAAACACTCACGTTCAAGATTAAAGACTAAAACTGAATACATTTTGACTACAAAATTATATTGTGGAAATTGTAAAGATATGATGGTTCGGTGTAAGTGGAACGTCTTGTAATGGAACTATACACAATTATTATTCTTGTAATAATTCACGCAAAAAGAAATGTCATAAACGAAATGTAAAAAAAGATTATATTGAAAACATAGTAATAGAAAAAGCAAGACATATATTAACAGATAATCACATAAATATAATAGCAAATACAATTTATGAATTAGCACAAAAGGAAATGAACGACAATTCAAATTTAAAAAGACTAACAAAAAGATTAAAAGACAATGAACAACAAAAAAAGAATTTAGTTGATAGTTTGAAAATGTGTAATATTGATAGTGCAAGACAAGCAATTTTTGAAGAAATGCAAAAAATGGAAGAGCAACGACAAGAAATAGAAAAAGAACTTATATTGGAAAATGTAAATAAAGTTGATATAACAATTCCAGAAATAAAGTTCTTTTTGAAAGAAATGAGGAAGCGGACGAATTGATGACATAGAGTATCGTAAAATGTTAGTCAATGTGTTAATATACAAAGTGTATTTATATGATGACAGTATAACAATAATTTTTAACACACAAAATAAACCGTATAAAGAGAAAATACCTCTAATTGAAGAATTAGAGGAAAAGCTGGGTGCTTGTTCGTATAAGGAACGCCCAGCCCAGCCCAGCCCAGCCAATAAAAATTTTTGTAGAATTTTTTCAGAGCCCTGATATAACTGGATTTCAAGACTACAAAAAATTCGACAAACACAAAAACTTGAATATTTTACATAATTGGTGTATAATATAAGTAATTGCGAAAGCAATAATATATTGTTTGAGGAGAAAGATATTTATGGCAACAACTCAAAAAGAATGTTCTAGGGCTACTTTGGAAGCATTATACTGTGTAGAATATAATGCTACTGTAAGAGAAATTGCTGAAGAGTTTGGCATATCCAAGAGCACTGTATACCTTGATCTAACCCAAAGAATACCTTGTAATTTGAAACTTTTACGCAAACAGGTTAGAGATGTTCTGGATAAGAATAAGCAGGAACGGTCTTATAGAGGTGGTATGGCAACGCAGAAAAAGTATCTGGAAATTAAACAGGCTAAGGAAGAGTAATACTCTTCCTTATATATTTGAAAACAAAAAATTTTTAAGCCATTTTTAAGCTGTTTTAAATATAATTACTAATTACAAAAATTATTAAATATGGGATTACTCACTATTGTAAAATTAAAATAAATAAGATATAATATACAAATAGTAATTTTATAAAGATACCTATTTAAACAGAAAGAGGAATATAATGAAAGAAGTTATACATATAGGAATTGACGTTGGTTCAACAACTGTTAAAGTTGTAGTTATGAATCACAATTTAGAAGTATTATATACAACATATAAAAGACATTTTTCAGACACAAAAAATACAGTTTGTGACTGTTTAGAAGAATTAGTCAATAAGTTTGAAAATTATGATATGACAATAGCTTTAACAGGTTCAGGAGCTTTATCAGTATCAGAATTTTTAGGCTTACCATTTATACAAGAGGTTGTTGCTTGTAAAAGAACAGTTGAAAAATATATACCACAAACTGATGTAGTAATAGAACTTGGAGGAGAAGATGCTAAAATAATATATTTTGGAAAGTCTATTGAACAAAGAATGAATGGAACATGTGCAGGAGGTACAGGAGCGTTCTTAGATCAAATGGCAACTCTTTTAAATACAACTACACCAGGACTAAATGAACTTGCAAAGGATTATAACACAATTTATCCAATAGCTTCAAGATGTGGAGTTTTTGCAAAAACAGATATACAACCATTATTAAATGAAGGCGCTGCAAAAGAAGATATTGCTGCATCTATATTTCAAGCAGTTGTAAACCAAACTATCTCAGGACTGGCTTGTGGTAGACCGATAAGAGGGAATGTTGCATTTTTAGGCGGTCCTCTAAGTTACTTATCGGAGTTAAGAAAAAGATTTATAGAAACCTTAAAACTAGCTCAAGATGAAATAATAGTACCAAAAGATGCCCATCTGCTAGTAGCAAAAGGTGCAACACTAGATTCCATAAATTATAATCCAATCTCAATTGAAAAATTAAAAAGTAAAATAGAATTATTAAAGAATTATTATGATACAACATCAAATTCCTTAAAGCCTTTATTTACAATAGAAAGCGAATATAAAGAGTTTAAAGAAAGACATAGCAAACATACTGTACCAAAGAAAGAAATAGATAAATTTAGTGGAGACTGTTTCCTAGGAATCGATGCAGGCTCAACAACAAGTAAAATAGTTTTGATAGATAATGAAGCAAATCTATTATACTCTTCATATAAAAACAATGAAGGAAAGCCACTTCAAACAGTCATAAATATGCTAAAAGATTTATATAGTGTGTTACCTAAAAAAGCAGTTATAAGATATGCTGGCTCAACAGGGTATGGAGAAAAATTAATACAAACTGCTTTGAGCTTAGAGCTTGGAGAAATTGAAACAATAGCACATTATACAGCAGCTAAGAAGTTTATGCCTAATGCTACAAGTATTGTAGATATTGGTGGACAAGATATGAAATACATAAAAATAAAAGACGGTGCTATTGATAATATAATGCTAAATGAAGCCTGTTCATCTGGTTGTGGTTCATTTATTGAAACCTTTGCAAAGAGTTTAAATTTAAGCATTGAAGAATTTGTAGAAGAGGCAATAAAGTCAAATAAACCAGTAGATTTAGGTTCAAGATGTACAGTATTTATGAATTCAAAAATAAAACAGGCACAAAAAGAAGGCTATAAGGTAGGAGATATTTCAGCAGGACTTTCATATTCAGTTATAAAAAATGCAATTCAAAAAGTCATGAAAATTAGAGATGTTGAAACTTTAGGAAATTCAATTGTTGTACAAGGTGGAACCTTCTATAATGATGCTGTTCTAAGAGCTTTTGAATTAATAGTAGGAAAAGAGGTCATAAGACCTGATATTGCAGGACTTATGGGTGCATATGGAATAGCAGTGTTAGCTAAAGAAGAATTTGAGGCTAAAAACGATAAGCAGTATATTTCAAAAATTACAAAAAATGAAGAATTAGATAATTTAAAAATAACAGTTCTACATACAAGATGTCATGGATGTGAAAATAATTGCTTACTGACAGTTAATGAATTCTCAACAGGAAAAAGATTTATAACAGGAAACAGATGTGAAAAAGGAGCCGGAATAGAAAAAAGCAAAACGCAGCTTCCTAATTTGTATAAATACAAATATCAAAGGTTGTTTGGCTATAAACCATTAGATGAAGAGGATGCAAAACGTGGAACAATAGGAATTCCAAGAGTTTTAAATATGTATGAGGATTATCCTTTCTGGTTTACACTATTTACAAATTTAGGGTTTAGGGTAATCTTGTCAGAAAAGAGCGATAGAAAAACATATGAAAAAGGTATGGAATCAATGCCATCAGAATCAGTATGCTATCCAGCAAAATTAAGTCATGGACATATTGTAAGTTTAATTAATCAAGGAATAAAAACCATATTTTATCCATGTATGATGTATTCAAGACAAGAGGATAGTGAAGCAAACAATAAGTACAATTGTCCAATAGTTATCTCATATTCAGAGGTTTTAAAAAACAATGTAGAGGATTTAAATAAAAAAGGAATAAGATTTATCAATCCATTTTTACCTTTTGACAAACAAGAACTAGTAAAAAGACTTTATGAATTGGAGGATTTTAAAGAATATAGCTTTACAAAAAAGGAGCTAAAAAAAGCCGTACAAAAGGCTGAAGAGGAATATCAAAGATATAAAGCAGATATAAGACAAAAAGGAGAAGAGGCTTTAAAATATATTGAAGAAAACAATCTAAAAGGAATAGTACTAGCAGGTAGACCATACCACATAGATCCAGAGATAAATCACGGAATTGATACAATGATAACCTCACTTGGATTATGTGTCTTATCAGAAGATAGTGTGGCACATCTATCAACAGTACAAAGACCAATAAGAGTTGTAGATCAATGGGTATTTCATTCACGACTATACAGAGCAGCAGATGTTGTAGGAAGAAATAAAAATTTGGAATTGGTGCAATTAAACTCATTTGGTTGTGGTGTAGATGCTGTTACAACAGATCAGGTGGAAGAAATTTTATCAAGTTTTGGAAAAATGTACACGTTGATTAAAATTGATGAAGTAAACAATCTAGGAGCAATTAGAATAAGAATACGTTCTTTAATTGCAAGTATGAATAGAAGAAATAAGATACAACCAAAATGTTGTGGCAATTATGAAATACAAAAAGTAGAATTTACAAAAGATATGAAAAAGGACTATACCATTTTAATACCACAGATGTCGCCAGTACATTTTGAAATGTTTGAAGTAGTTCTGCAATCAGAAGGTTACAAGGTAAAACTTTTAAGAGAATCTACTCAACATACAGTAGAAACAGGTCTAAAATATGTTAATAATGATGCATGTTATCCATCGATACTAACAATTGGGCAATTAATTGAAGAGGTGGAATCTGGAAAATACGATGTAAATAAACTAGCCTTAATGATGTCACAAACAGGTGGAGGATGTAGAGCAACAAACTACATAGGCTTTATCAGAAAAGCATTAAGAGATGCAGGATATCCAAATATACCAGTAATCTCCTTCAATTTTGCTGGACTTGAAAAGAATTCAGGCTTTAAAATAACCTTACGTTTAGTTAAAAAGTTAGTAAAAGCTACAATTTATGGTGATTTACTACAAAAATTATTACACAGAAACAAGGCTTATGAAGTAAACAAAGGTGAAACAGAAAAATTATATTACATATGGCTAGAAAAATGTAAGAAGTTAGTAATTGAAACATCTATTAAGGAATTTAATCAAAGCTTATATGAGATGGTTAATGACTTTGAAAAGATAGAACTTAATACTTTAAAAGAAAAACCAAAAGTAGGTATTGTAGGAGAAATATTAATCAAATATCATCCTTTTGGAAATAATTATTGCACAGACCTTATAGAAAAAGAAGGGGCAGAGGTTGTAATGCCAGACTTAATGGGGTTTGTAAAATATGTAATAATGAACAGCATTGTGAAAGTAAAATTGTTGGGAAGCGGGAAAATTAGTGCTCCAATATATAAAATGGCTTTAAATATGATAAATAAAATAGAAAAGGACTATAAACAAGCATTAGTAAATTCAAGCAAAGGTTACCTACCACCATGCAATATAGAAGAATTAGCAGAAAAGGTGGAGGGCATATTGTCAACAGGAAATCAAACAGGAGAAGGTTGGATACTAACAGCTGAAATGCTAGAGTTTATGCAACACGGAATACAAAACATAGTATGTTTACAACCATTTGCATGTTTACCAAACCACGTAGTAGGAAAGGGTGTAATAAAAACAATAAGGAACAAATATCCAGAAGCAAACATTGCCGCAATTGACTATGACCCAGGAGCAAGTGAAAGTAACCAAATAAACAGAATAAAACTACTACTAACAATAGCAAAAGACAATATAAAACTAAAAGAGAAAAGAAAGATAATAGAAATAGAAGAAAATAAAAAAGAAAAAGAAACAGCAAAATTGAAGCATAATTAGTATTTAAAATAATAGGACGTGCAATGCACGTCTTAAATTTTATAGATAAAATAAATTTTAATAATAAATTATGTTTACAACAAAAGGTTACATATGTTATAATAATAAAGCATTAAGTTATAACAACTATACATTAAAAAATTTTAATGTATAGAAAATTTTGAAGTTTTGTTAAATGCTCTAAATTTAGGAGGGAAAATTTTAATGAGTAAAGGCATACGGTCAAATTTTTATGCAGACATTATGTCCATGCATCAAGAAGTAACAGGTTCATGCAATTTGGTAGTTGTAAAATTTCCAAATGGAGAAACAACTAAATTCATGGTGGACTGTGGACTTTTCCAAGAAAAAGAACATTATGAAGACAATGACAAAATGATTTGTAAACCAGAAAACCTTGAATTTGTACTGATTACACATAACCACATAGATCATACTGGTAGATTACCTTTTTTGATAAAGAAGGGGTATGCTGGGAAAATCTATACAACAAACATCACGGCAGATTTGCTTCCTTTAGCGTTATATGATAGCTATCGGGTTCTTAATGATCTTGCAAAAAGAAAGAATACTACTCCACTTTACACGTTAGCAAATGTTGAGAAAACCATAGAAAAGACTTTGGGCTGTAATTTCAATGAAACACTAAAAGTAACACCAAATATTGAAGTGACTTTTTTAAAAAATGGGCATCTAATAGGTGCTGCAATCATTTTGGTAAAAATCTCTTATCCAGGTTATGAAGACATTAATCTTTTATTTACAGGAGATTATAACAACAAAAATCTTTTCTTTGATGTTGAACCACTTCCATTGGATGTAAGAAAGCTACCACTTACTGTGATACAAGAATCCACATATGGATATGTTGATTCTAATAAAACAGAAGTTGTATATGAGAAAAATGTACTAAAAGCAATTAATGAAGGTAAAACAGTAATTTCACCTGTTTTTTCTTTAGGAAGAGCTCAAGAAATTTTGTACGTTCTCAAGCAAATGCAAAAGCAAGGAAAGCTTTCTACTTCAATTCCAATCTACTTTGATGGGAAACTTGCAATTCAGTATACAGAAATCTTTCTCAAGAAAATGATTGGAATAAAACCTGAAATGGTGAATTTCCTACCAGAGAATTTGGTATATGTGGATAAAACAACAAGGGGAAGCATTATACTAGACAGGAGCACAAAAATTATTGTAACAACATCAGGAATGGGCTCATATGGACCGGCTCAATTGTATATTCCTACATTTTTGCTAACAAAAAATGCTCTAATTCACTTTACTGGATATACTGCAGAGGGAAGCTTAGGGAGAACTTTAAAGGAGGCAGAACAGGGAGAAGTTGTGAATATATTTGGCTTATCACTTGTAAAAAGAGCTGATGTCGAATATACTTCAGAATATTCTGCACATGCAAAAGCTGATGAAATGATAGAGTTTTTAAAACAGTTTGATAACTTAAATCTTGTTTTAGTAAACCATGGACAATCAGATGTAAAAGAAACCTTTGCAAAACGTATTTTGAATGAAATTAAAACAAAATATGTTGGAATACTTGGAAGCGGATACTTGTTTAGAGTAAGCAACTATGGATTAATAAAGACAATGGGAACAAAATTCGAATAAAAAAGGGGGCAATAGCTCCCTTTTTATTTATAAAGAAATTAAAAATAAATAGAAATATTAGCAAACAAATTTTCTGAAATCTATTGACAAATAAAAATAAAAGATATAAAATATCTGCGAACAAGGTTTCGGGAGGTTTAGTATGATATCTACTTTACATATAAAAAATATAGGAATTATTGATGATTTATCAATAGATTTTAATGAAGGTTTTAATGTATTAACAGGTGAAACAGGAGCGGGCAAAACCTTAATTATAAGCTCTTTAGGAATAATTGCAGGCGGTAGATTTTCAAAAGAAATGATAAGAAAGGGAGAAGAACATTCGTTAATAGAAGTAAGTATTTTTTACCCACAAAGTGAATATGCAGAAGATGGAAACATAATTGTATCTAGAGAGATATATTCAAATGGCAGAAACACTTGTAAAATAAATGGCAAATTAGTAACGGTTGCAGAATTAAAAAGCGTTATGAGCAAAATAATTGATATACACGGACAACACGATAATCAAAATTTATTAAATAATATGCAACATATTTACTACTTAGATGGTTTTATAGGTGAAGAATTAAAAGAAATAAAGAAGGAATATCAAGAAGACTTTAATAAACTTAATGATATTAAAAACAAGTTTAAAGGCAACTACGGTGACAATATTGAAAAAGAGAGGAGATTAGATTTATTAAGATATCAGTATAAGGAAATTGATGGTGCTAATTTAAGAATAGGTGAAGACTTAGAATTAAAGGAAAAACACAAAATTATGATGAACAGCGAAAAGCTAAGGGAAAACTTGAAAATAATAGATGAAAGCATTAATTCAAATGCAATTGAATATATATCTAATTCAATTAGATGTTTGGAAAAAATAGAAAGCTATGGAGAAACATATAAGAATAAACTTAATGAATTAAAAAATATATATTATGAATTGCAAGAAATAGCAAGAGATTTAGGCTCACTAAAAGATGAAACAGACTTTAATGAATATGAAAGAGACGAAGTGGAAAGAAGACTTGACATTATATTTTCACTAAAAAGAAAATATGGAAATACTATTGACGAAATATTGGAATATAAAGACAAGTTGGAAAATGAAATAAAAGAAATTGAAAACTTAGAAGAAACAAATAAAAAACTAAGACTAGAACAAAAACAAGTAGAAAGCAAAATGAAAAAACTATGTGATAAAATGCAAGAAATTAGAAGTAAATATGGGCAAGCTTTAGCAGAAAGGATAAACAAAGAATTAAAAGATCTAGAGATGCCAAATGTAAAATTTAATATAAAAATTGAAAAACAAGACAATTATACTATAAATGGAAATGATAAGGTTGAATTTGTAATATGCACAAATGTAGGTGAAGAATATAAAGAACTTGTAAAAATTGCATCTGGAGGAGAAATGTCCAGAATAATGCTTGCAATAAAAACTGTTCTTGCAGATATAGATGAAGTACCTATATTAATATTTGATGAAATTGATACTGGAATAAGTGGAAAAGCATCAAAAGCAGTAGCAGAAAAAATGAAAATAATATCTAAAAAACGCCAAATACTTTGCATTACACATTTACCAGCAATTGCTGCACAAGGTGAAAGCAACTACTATATATACAAAGAAATAAAAGATGATAAAACAAAAACAAATATAAAACAATTAAATGAAGAAGAAACAATATATGAAATAGCTCGAATTTCAAATGGAGATATAACAGAAGTAGCAATAGAAAATGCGAAAGAATTAAGAAAAGTATGTTAGCTAATCTTGCAATATTCTAAAAAATGTTATATTATTATTGCTCAGGGAGGAAAAAATGGATTTATCTAACGAGAACGTAATTCACATAAAAGATGAAGAGGTAGAATATTTACAATTTAGAAGATTATTAGAATATAAAGACAAGTTAATACACGCTTTTACAATTGGAATAGAAAACGATTTTAGAATGCCACTATATAATAGCCCTAACAACATTTTATCAAAGGAACAAATAGAAAAGAACAAAATAAGCTATAAAAAAATATGCAAAAGTATTGGAATTGATTATAATAATGTAGTAAAAACAAACCAAGTTCATAAAGATGTAATAAAAAAAGTTGATTATAAAATTAATATAGAAGAACCAGATTTCTTTGAAAAAATATATGAGGGAACAGACGGGTTTGTAACAAATAAAAAAGACTTAGCTATATGTACAACAAATGCAGATTGCATTATTTTAATGATGTATGATGCTAAAAAAAATGTGATAGCAAATGTTCACTCTGGATGGAAAGGAACTATACAGAAAATTGCAGCGAAAACTATAGATAAAATGCAAGAGGGGTATAATTGTAATCCACAAGATATTATTTGTTGTATTAGCCCAAGCATAAGAAAATGTCATTTCGAAGTTGATAAAGATGTAAAAGACAAATTTGAACAAATTTTTCCTAACATCAAAGAAAAAATAGAACAAAAAAATGAAAAATGGCATATTGATACAGTTAAAATAAATACAGATATGTTAAAAGAAAAGGGAGTAAAGGCTGAAAATATAATAGATTCTAAGATTTGTACTGTATGCAATTCAGAGCTAATTCATTCATACAGAGGAAGTAAACATCATAATGGATTAGAAATTGGAATAATAGAACTAAAATAAGCAAAGATTTAAATAATTGTCAAATAAAGACAGATGTGATATAATTATATTAATTTCCGGAAGGATAATTAAGAAAGGGTTTATACTATGACGACATTACAAATTGAAGAAAAAGTACGGAGAATAACTAAACTCACACTGTCTACAGAAGACATATCATATGACAAGTTACTACAAGATAAAATGCTTTTCCTTGAGTCAAATAATCAAGGAAGCTGGGTAGTACTAACACTTCATAATGATATGTGTAATAATCTTGACAAAGGAATAGAACTTCAAAACAAGATTGCCCATCAAATAGGCATAAACTTTAAAAAAGTAGACTATAAAGAAATGGGTGATTGGTTTCAAATACTCGTAAGGGTAAACAATTAAAAATCCTTTCAAAACACTAGTCAACAGACTGGTGTTTTTTTATTGTATAGGATATGTAACAATTGAAATTATTCTAAAAATTTGATAAAATATCTACGGTATTATTTTATAGAAGGTGATTATATATGGAAGAGAAAAAATTTATTATTAAAGACGACAATGCAAAAAAATACATATTTTGCATATCTAATTGGATTAAAGAGCAAATTAATAAAGCAAATGCTAAAGGAGCTGTATTAGGTATGAGTGGAGGAGTTGATTGTAGTACTGTTGCACGCTTATGCCAAGAGGGAAATGTCAATACACATTTAATTTTAATGCCATATGGAGAAAATAAAGATTGTAATGATGCAATGGAATTAATAGACAAATTCAATTTTGAATATCATACTTTTAATATAAAACCAGCTGTGAATGATTTAGAAATACATAAAGCACAAGGTGAATATCAAAATATTGAACTAGCGAAAGCAAATATAATGCCTCGTGTAAGGATGACTTATCTTTATCAATATGCTCAATTAAATAATTTTTTGGTAATAGGAACAGGCAATCTATCTGAACGTACAGTAGGTTATTTTACAAAGTGGGGTGATGGAGCATATGATATAAATCCTATTGCTAATATCACTAAAAGAGAAGTATATATTTTAGCAAAACATCTACAAGTTCCAGATAGGATACTAAACAAAAAACCATCAGCAGGACTTTGGGAGGGACAAACTGATGAAGGTGAAATGGGAATAACATATGACCAAATAGATGAGTTTATACTAAATGGAACATCTGGAAATAGTGAAATAGATGAAAAGATACAAGAAAAGAAAAATAGAAATATGCATAAAATAGAACCAATTTCAACATTTAAAGGTTAGAAAAAATATGAAAAAGATTGTAATAATTACAGCAATGAAGGAGGAACTTGAAGCAATTAAAAACAAATTTGAAAAAGTAGAAGAAAAGCAATTAAAGGACTTGACCTTTTTTGAAGGACAAGCAAATGGTAAAGAATACATTCTAGTAAAATGTGGAGTAGGTAAAGTAAATGCAGCAAGAGTAACACAAATTTTAATAGATAACTTTGATATTGAATATATTATAAATATAGGAATAGCAGGTTCATTAAATGATGAATTAGAAATAGGAGATATTGTAATAGGTAAAAACTTAGTACAGCATGATTTTGATATAACAGCATTCGGACATGAAAAGGGATATATAACAGATACAGGAAGAGTTTTCCAAAGTAATGAAAATCTAATTAAAAAATATAGCAAAAAAAATTCAGACTATAATATTATTATTGGAACAATAGCATCAGGAGATATATTTTGTAATCAAGTAGCAATGAAAGAAAAAATAAGAAGCAAATTTGGAGCTGATTGTGTTGAAATGGAAGGTGCAGCAATTGCGCAAGTGGCTACTCTAAACAAAATTCCATTCATAGTAATACGCTCAATTTCTGATAAACCAAATGGAAGAAACCATATAGATATTGAAAAATTTATAAACATGGCCTCAAAAAGATGTGCGGATTTAGTGATTGAGCCTACTATTCACCCTTAATCTACTAAATTCTTGTCCAATCTCGGTAAAACTACTTGCATTTTAAACAAAAATATAGTAAAATAATAAAGGTAAAAATTACCTTTTACTTAGCTTAATAGAAAAATCCGACTTTAAGTTCAGTTTAAGGCAAATATATTTAAAAGGAGGAATACAAGATGACTAAAGAAAGAAAGCAAGAAATTATTAAGAATTTCGGTAGAGATGAAAAAGATACAGGTTCATCAGAAGTACAAATTGCACTTTTAACTGAAAGAATTAATGAACTAACAGAACATTTAAAAGTACACAAAAAAGATAATCATTCAAGACGTGGACTTTTACAAATGGTTGGTAAAAGAAGAAATTTATTAAACTATTTATCTAAAAACGATTTACCAAAATATAGAGAAGTAGTTGAAAAATTAAATTTAAGAAAGTAATGACAAAGGCGGATAAATTCCGCCTTGTTGTGCTATTTTAAGATAAAATATTATGGAAAGTAGCTTGCAAAATGTATT
>OLOV01000541.1_pt1 | contig 33270 bp, 28 predicted proteins | sample 1672931 | NCBI WGS metagenome assembly OLOV01 (sample SAMEA3136738, study PRJEB25190) | human gut metagenome | biome: human gut; feature: human-associated habitat; material: faeces | place: Austria | collected 2013 | reverse complement strand
TCTTCAGCCGCAGGCGGCGGATGTTCACATCCACGATCTTCAGCTCGCCGAAATAATCCCTGCCCCACACCAGATCCAGTATCTCCTCCCGAGAAAGTGCCTTGCCCGGGTTCTCCATGAACATCTTCATGATGGCGTATTCCATCTGGGTCAGCTTGATGCGCTGGCCGTCCTTCTCCAGCGTGCGGTTTCGTGTGTTGAGCACGAAGGGAGGCTGGGCGATCTGGTCGGCGGTGTCGTCCGCCACGCCGCTGCGGCGCATGAGGGCGTCCACCCGCGCCGTGAGCTCCGCCGGAGAAAAGGGCTTGGTCACATAGTCGTCGGCTCCGGTCATAAGCCCCGTGACCTTGTCCATCTCCTGGGAGCGTGCCGTGAGCATGATGATGCCGATGCGCAGGTTGGTGGCGCGGATGCGGCGGCAGACCTCGAAGCCGTCGATGCCCGGCAGCATGATGTCCAGCAGTGCCACCCACGTGTCGGGATTCTCCTGCAATTTTTCCAGCGCCTCCTCGCCGCTCTTGGCCTCGATGACATCGTAGCCGGCGCGGCGCAGATTGATGACGATGAAGCTGCGGATGCTGCTCTCGTCCTCCAGAACCAATACCTTCTTCATTGCGTTGCCTCCTCCCTCAGTTTCCGGCCGTCCACGCCGTAGAGATCAGGTAAAAATGACTGCTGACCCACTCGCTGCCCACGCCCATGGCTACACCCTCGTCGGGGATGCGCATGGCATAGACCACGTTGGCTCGCTGCATCAGCAAAGTGCGGCCGCCCTCCTGGGCGTCCTTCTTGCGGTCTTCGCCGCTGAAGCTGTATAGATACAGCACGGGCTTTCCGTCCACCTGCACCGTCACGCAGGTGCCTTTTTCCGTGGCATCCAGACGGGTGCCGGCCATGCGGCCGTGCCAGTCGTCATGGAGCACCAGATACCAGCTGTCCTGCAGGTTGTGGAAGGTGTCCATGACCCAGGCGCTGTTGCCCCGATCGTCAAACCGGAACCAGGCGAAGACCTTTCCGGCGGAGCGGGCATAGCCCTCCACAGGATAGGGGATCTCAACGATGCCGTCGTTGTTGATGTCCTGGGGGCGCAGCTGGCCGAAGGGGTACTGCACCTCCGTGACGCCGGTGCCCTGATCGGCGCCCACATTGACCAGCCGCCCGCTGCGGCAGATAAGAATGTCGGTCTTGGCGGAATTGCCCTCGCTGACGCCGGTGACGAAGGCGGCGTTTTTCTGGCTGTTCAGCTTGCCGCAGACGATGCTGCCCCGCGCCAGCTCCGCCGGCGTGCTGCTCAGGCGGCAGGTGCCGGCCACGCGCAGCTCGCCCTCCTGCCAGACATAGTGCTCGGCAATGCTGCTGCCCTCCGCGTCCACGCGCAGAAGCAGCAGGTCAAACATCCCGTCGCTGTTCAGATCGTCCACCGCACAGCGGACATACCCGCTCTGCATCAGCAGCGTGGGGCTTTCGGGCTTAAGCCCGTAAAGAGCGACGGTCTGCACCTCCGTGCTGATCCGCCAGCCCACGGCCACCTCCAGCCGCCCGTCGCCGTTGAAATCGCGGTAGGAAACGGAGTCGATGGACGTGCCGCCGGACTCAATGGTGCAGTACAGCTCAAAGGACTCCTGCTCCGCCCGAAAGATCATGATCTTCAGGGGCTTTTCGTCCGACGTGTGGCGGAAAAAGGCCACCGCCTCCTCGCTGCCGTCGCCGTCCATGTCCACCATCTGCAGGGACTGGATATTGCTGCCGCCGGCGGGCGCCATGTACTCATAGCCGTTTTCCAGATAGGTGTTGAGCTTTTCGGACAGACCCGCATACTCCACCGGCACTTTGGGCAGGGTGAACAGGTTCTCCGCCGATGTCTCCAGCGAGCAGCCGCACAGCCCCAGCACCAGCACCAGCAGCGCCGCCAGCAGCGCCCCTTTCTTTGCGCCTTGCATCACATCCGCCCCCCTTCTTTCGATTTTTATTCAGAATATACTATACCACATTTCTTCCCCTTTGGGTAGCCCTGTTTTGCATTTTCCACGGGGTGAAAAAACGGAAAGCGCCGCAAATTTTCCTCTTGAAATGGCGGGCAAAGTACGCTATAATAGCAGGGCACCTGCCGGTGTGATGGAATTGGTAGACGTAGTGGACTCAAAATCCACCGCTGGCGACAGCGTGCCGGTTCGAGTCCGGCCACCGGCACCAAAATCGGCAAAGCTCTGACGGCTTTGCCGATTTTTTCTGTTCTCCGCCGCGCCGCATCTTCCCCTCCGAAGATGGGCGCAGATTTTTTTGCGAAATTTTCGGAGCAAAAGTTCCGGCGGCGGGGGGATTGTTTTTTCCGCTCATCTATGGTATGCTTTATTTATTAAATAATCATTCAGTTAATAACCGCCATCAACTGACCGGCATATCATAAGATACATACATATGGAAAGATAGATAAAAAGGAGATGCTGCTATGAAGAAACGGACTGTTACGATCCTGTGCGCGCTGCTGCTGGCGCTCGCCCTCGCCTTGGCGGTTTATTTTGCCGCCGCCGCCAAAGCCAAGGCCGGCACGGTGGAGCTGCGGAACACCGGCTCGGCCATTGAATGGAAATACAGCGGCGAAGGCGACGAAAGCTGGCGGGAGCTGACCACCACCGCCGCCCTTGTGGGCACGGACGGGCAAAACGGCACCGACGGCAAGGACGGCACCGACGGCAAAGACGGCGTGAACGGCAAAGACGGCGTGAACGGCACCAACGGCATAAACGGCAGGGACGGCGTGGATGGCAAGTCCGTGGAGATCCGCAAAACCGCTACCCATGTCCAGTGGCGCCTGGCCGGCGGCGACTGGCAGGATCTGGTGAGTCTGGCGGAGATCACCGGTGCAGCCGGGGCGGACGGTAAGGACGGCGTTAACGGCATCAACGGCAAAGATGGTGTGGACGGCATCAACGGTAAGGACGGTAAAGATGGCGTTGATGGCATCAATGGAAAAGACGGCAAGGATGGCATTGACGGCATCAACGGCAAAGATGGCAAGGACGGCATTGACGGCATCAACGGCAAAGACGGTAAGGACGGCATTGACGGCATCAACGGCAAAGATGGCAAGGACGGCGTTGACGGTAAAGACGGCGTGTGCGCAGGCTATTTCTACGGCACCGGCTCCGTCACGGCCCCCGACGAGCCCTTCCAATTCAAAAGCTATGAGGTTGGCGGCGATCTGATCCAGTACGAGTATAGAGGCACCTCCATCAAGCTGAAAAAGGGCCATACATACAGCATCAGTCTGGCCGGTTCCATGGAACTGAGCAGCGAGACAGCTTTCCGCTACTGCGCCTGCATTTCCGATAACCTCCCCAACTCCAGTATCATCTCCAACACCTTGACCGAACTCGTCCCCTCGGTAGCCGGCGAGGCAACGAGGTCGCCCTTTGCCTTTAACCGCATCTACACAGCCAGGAATGACACGGACCTGCAATATATGGCCAAGATCCTTTATACCAATACCGTCCTGGCGGGCGTAAACTACAACCTCACCATCCTGGCCCTGAACTGACGAAATCCCTTGCCCCCGGAGCAAAAATAGTATATGATAAGTGGGAAGGTAGGTCGCTCCTGCCTTCCCACTTTGCTATGATAGGAGGTCCCGCCCATGACAACCCAGAGAAAAGCCGATCTGCTGCTGGTGCTGGTCACCGGCTTTTGGGGCTGCTCCTACTACCTGTCCGACCTGGCGCTGGAGGAGATGCCGCCCTTCGCCCTGTGCGCCTTCCGGTTTCTGCTGGCCTTCGTGCTGCTGGGCATCGTGCTGTTTCCCAAGCTGCGGCATGTGAGCCGCAAGACTCTGCTCTGGGCGATCCCCGCGGGGTTTTCCATGACGCTGACCTACATCGGCGCCACGGTGGGACTGCTGTATACCTCCATCTCCAACGCCGGCTTCATCTGCGCGCTGCCGGTGGTCACCACGCCGATATTGAGCTTTATCGTGTACCGGAAACGGCCCGAGGGGCGGATGCTGGCGTGTCTGGGGCTGTGCGCCGTGGGGCTGGCGCTGCTGACGCTGGGGGACGACTTCCGCCCCGCCCTGGGCGACCTCATCTGCCTGCTGTGCGCCCTGGGCTACGGCATCAACCTCCTGGTGGTGGAGCACGCCGTGCGGCAGCCGGAGGTGGACGCCTTGCAGCTGGGCGTATTTCAGCAGTTCGTCACGGGCACGGTGATGCTGCTGCTGTCCGTTTTGTTTGAGACTCCTTGCCTGCCCCAGACGGCCACAGGCTGGAGCAGCGCCCTGTTCCTGTCCGTTTTCTGCACGGGCATCGCCTTCACCGTTACCGCCGTGCAGCAGAAATATACCTCCGCCATCCACATCGGGCTGATCTTCACGCTGGAGCCGCTGTTTTCCGCTGTAGTGGCCTTCTTCTTCGCCGGCGAGCGGCTGTCGGCGCGGGGATACGTCGGCGCGGCACTGATGATGCTGTCGCTGGTGGCCATGGAGGGCGGCTTGTCGATCTTCAAGAAGAAGAAAAAGAGCGAGTAAGATTTTTCATTTTCAAAAAATAAAAAGGAGTGCGGCGCATGGATATGTTTTTCTCCGCCAAGCGGCAGACGCTGGCGCAGTTTATGGAGGTGTATGACAGGCAGCGGCTGAACGAGGTGCACGGCGGCTCCCCCGTCATATTTGACGCCATGGCCAACCAATCGCCCCAAGACCGGTATGAGATCGTGAAGTTTCTGGTGGGCGAGGGCGCGGAACTGACGGGCACAAACGCCGAAAAGGAGACCCTGTTCCACGTCCTGTTCTCGCGCCCGAAGCTCGACATCGGGCAGACCGTGGAGCTGACGAAGCTGCTGATAGACGCCGGCGCGGACATAAATCAGCCGGACGCCAAAAACAGGATGGCGATCCAGCACCTCATCAGCCAACCCAAGCTCACGGACGAGGCGCTTGCGTCCCTGTACGACATCATATTCCAAAGCTGCGCCCTTGAACTGAACACCAAAAACGACTGGGGCTATACCCCCATCGAGCTGGCGCAGAAATTCCCGTATCGGGCGGAACTGCTGAAGCGGATGACGGCGTGAGGGCGCAGGAAGGCGGTCGCTTATGACAGAAAAAATACAGGCGTATTTTGACGCGAAGGACGCCGCCAAGCGGAACGCTCTGCTGAAAGAGCTGGCGCTCGCCTGCCCGCCTGACGGCAAAGACTTTTTCTATCGGGCTTTCAAGAGGGAACGATATCTGGACATGAAGCTCACCGCCGTTCGGGGTTATGCTTTTTATGCACGCGAAGACGAGGTAGCGGCGCTGATGGAAAAGCTGCTGGCGCTTCTGAAAAAGCGGCCGGAGAAGACGCCGTACAACTATCAGGAGTACGAGGTGATGCGGTCGAGGTTCCTGCTGCCCTACCTGATGGAAACGTATGGCTACCCCTGCTTTGCGGCGTTTCATGCGCAGCTGGAGCAGCAGTATGACGCCATGCCGGAGGTTTTTAAGAACATATTCACCTGCGACGAGCGCGGGAACATGCGCCCGCTTCGGGACAAGCAGGAGGTGCAGAAGTCCCTGTCGGAATTTTTCGAGGGGATAAAATAAGATGGAAAATTGCCGCATCGGTATACGCGCCGATGCGGCAATGGTTTTTTGCGGTGCGGCGGTGGTCGGTGGCGGCACACATGGGTGCCGCCCTACGGTTATTTATATTTCTTTTTGTGGGGGCAGGGCGTGGGGGAGACGGATTGCCACGTCGCTGCGCTCCTCGCAATGACAGTTTCTTACAAAGCAAAAGGGAAAGGCGCGCGGGGCGTCTTTCCCTTTTTATTTTATCACTCCGACAGGAGGATGCGGTCGGTGTCCAGCGCTTTGCCGGCGCCGGCCTTGAACTGCGCCAGCAGGTCGTCCACGGTCATTTTGCCGCGCTCCTCGCCGGCCACGTCCAGCACGATGCGGCCGCTGTCCATCATCAGGGTGCGATTGCCCAGCTCCAGCGCCTGATGCATGTTGTGGGTGACCATGAGGGTGGTGATGTGGTGCTCGGCCACGGCCTGGCGGGTGATCTCCAGCACCTTTTCCGCCGTGGCGGGATCCAGAGCGGCGGTGTGCTCGTCCAGCAGCAGAAGCTTGGGGGGCTTGAAGGTGGCCATCATCAGCGTCAGCGCCTGACGCTGGCCGCCGGAGAGAAGCCCCACGGGCTGCTTCATGCGATCCTCCAGCCCCATGTCCAGCTGCGCCAGCTTATCCCGAAAGGCGGCTCTGTCCGCGCGGGTCATGTGCCCCAGCCAGCCGCCGGAAGGGGCGGCCAGAGCGAGGTTTTCCTCAATGGTCATGTGGGGTGCGCTGCCCCGCATGGGATCCTGAAACAGGCGCCCCATCTGGCGGGAGCGCTGATACTCGGGCTGGAAGGTGACGTTTTTCCCGTCCAGATAAATGCTGCCGCTGTCGGTGAAAAAGCTGCCGCAGATGGCGTTGAAAAGGGTGGATTTGCCGGCGCCGTTGGAGCCGATGATGGTGACAAAATCGCCGGCGGCCAGATGCAGGCTCAGATCCCGCAGCGCCACCTTTTCATTGATGGTGCCGGCGTTAAATGTTTTGGAAATGTGTTCGATCCGCAGCATATCAGCGTGCCTCCTTTCTCTGCGCCATGCGGCGGCGCAGCATGGGGAGCTGTTTTTTGAAGTACGGCGTTGCGATGGCCAGCACCACGATCACAGAGGACACCAGCTTCAGCATGAAGGCGGGCATATCCAGCCGCAGGGCGATGGTATACACCAGCCGGAAGGCGAAGGCGCCCACCACCATGCCGATGGCGCGCTTGAGGATGCTGCCCTTGCCCAGCAGCACCTGCCCCATGAGCAGGGAGGCCAGGGCGATGGTCACCATGCCAGTGCCGATGTCGATGCTGACGGACTTTTGGCTCTGCGCCAGCAGGCAGCCGGACAGACCCGTGAAGGCGTTGGCCACGCACAGACCCACGATGGTGGTGAAGGTGGGGTTGATGGAGGAGGAGCGCACCATGTCGGGGTTGTCGCCGGTGGCGCGGATGGCAAGACCCAGCCGCGTGCGCAGGAACAGTGCCAGAAACGCCACCACCAGCGCCACGGCCACCAGAGCCACCACCAGCTTATACTGGTCGGCCAGGAACGTGCCCTCCAGCAGCGCCTTGGCCTTGGTGAACACGGTCTCGGTTTTATTCATGTTCAGCAGGGAGGAGCCGTTCATGACGGCGATATTGATGGAGTAGAGGCCGGTGTTGACGATGATGCCCGCCAGAAGGCTGTCGATGCCCATTTTCGTTTGCAGCAGGGCGGTGATGAAGCCGGAGAGCACGCCGGCGGCCATGGCGGCCAGAATGGCCAGATAGGGATGCCCCGCGATGGCCACCGTGGCGCCTACGGCGGCGCCCAGAGTAAAGCAGCCGTCGGTGGACAGGTCGCAGACGTTGAGCATGGAGTAGCTCAGAAACAGCGCCAGCACCGTCAGCGAGCAGATAAGCCCCAGCTCAAGAGCGGTTTGGACAAGGGATAAGAAATTCATGGCGGGTCGTTCTCCTTTTTTGAGGGGATTTTGAGGGAGTGGCAAAGCGGAAAGTTGAAAGTGGAAAGCGGAAAGTTTTGGGGGTGCGGTGCAAAAAGAATACGGATTGCCACACCGGCGTGCGCGCCGGTTCGCAATGACAGGTTTTGGGGGATGCGGCGGGTGTCGGCGGCGGCACACATGGGTGACGCCCTACGGGAAAATTACAAAATATGCGTAGGGGCGGTGGCTCTGCCCCACCCATTTCCCCGATACCGCAGCGTATAGGCAGGCGGGGTAGAACCCCGCCCCTACGCATAACAGGGGGATCTTCATAAAAATGTCATTCCGAGGAGCGGAGCGACGTGGGAATCCGTTTTTTCCTTATGACAAGGGGTAGGGTGCGTGGAGAGGACGGATTGCCACACCGGTGACGTCGGTCACCGGTTCGCAATGACAGAGTTTTTGACATGGGGCGCGGTGCGTGCGGCGGGGCGGGGTGCTCCCCCGCCCTGCCGCTTATCATAAGAAATCCTTTTGCCAGCTTACTTCACGTCGTCAAAGCTCTCGGCAGTGACGATGGGCTGCACCTTGGTGCACAGGGGGGCGAAGAGCTTGGCCAGCTCGTCGTAGTTCAGACCCAGCTCCCGGCAGACCTCGGTGTTGATGGTGGCGGTGCCGTTATCGAAGGTCTTCACGGCGGTAGTCGCAGGGTCGGCACCATTCAGCAGAAGGTCGGCTACCATATTGGCGGTTTCCTTGCCCAGGTTGGCGTAGTCCACGCCGTAGCCCAGGAAGGCGCCGTTGAGGGCGAAGGAGTCAGCGCCGGTGTAGTGGGGGATACCGGCCTTGGCCAGCGTTTCATAAATGGAAAGCTCAGCGGTCATGACGGTGTTATCCGTGGGGGTGAACACGGCGTCCACCTTATCAGCGGCGATCTTGCTGGCGGCCAGCATGATCTCGTCGGTGGTGGTACCGGTGTACTCCTTATAGGCCACATTCTTCTTGTCCAGATACGCCTTGGCGTTCTTGATGGGGGTGGTGGAGGAATCCTGTCCCTGGTTATACAGCAGGCCGATGGTCTTGGCGTCGGGGTCGGCGGTGAAGATCAGGTCCAGGATGGCGTCGGTGTCCAGATAGTCGGAGGTGCCGGTGATGTTGGCGCCGGGGGCGTCCATGCTCTCCACCAGACCTGCGCCCACGGGATCGGACACGGCAGCGAAGACCACGGGGATCTTGTTGTCCTCGGTGGCGCTCTGCATGGCCACGGCCACGGGGGTGGCCACGCCGATCATGAGGTCAACCTTGTCGGCAATGAAGTTGGCGATGATCTGGTTCATCACGGCGGCGTCGGCGTTGCAGTTGTCATAGCTGATGTCGAAGGTGACGCCCTTCTCCTGGCCGATGGCCTCCAGCTGGGAGCGGATGTTGGCCACGATCTGGTTCAGGGACGCGTCGTCCACATAGTTGCAGATGCCGATCTTGTAGGTCTTGCCGTCGGTCTTGTCGTCATCGGTCTTCTTGCCGCAGGCGAAGAGGGACAGCGCCATCACGGCGGCCAGCGCCAGAGAAATCAGCTTCTTCAAAGTGTTCTTTTTCATGTTTTTTTACCTCCAAAAAGATATTTTTTGCTTGGGCGGCGGATGGAGGGGTCGTTGCCGGCGACCAATTTCTTAAAAACAAAAAAGACCTCTGCCCCACATGGGACAAAAGCCTCTGCTTCTGCGATACCACCCAAATTGACATCTTGCGATGCCCACTCGCTTTTACGCACCATCATGCGTACCCCACGGATAACGGGAGGGTTCCCGTCGGACCCTACTTAGGAGAAGCTCCTGTTCAAGCCGCCCTCGGAAGGCCATTCACACGGCTGCGCATCGCTCCGATCACACCACCCGAAGCTCTCTTGGGATGCCCTGTTTCCGCGCTACTCTTCTTCCTCACAGGTTTGTCGTTTGAAATTAAGGGCATTATAATCACATTTCCCGCCGTTGTCAATACTATTTTCAAAAAAATTTCACGAAAAATGCGATTCGTTTGACTTCGCCTTTTGTCCGGTGGTACAATAACGGCAACGACGCCTGTGGGGAGGGAAAATCATGATCTACTATACCGCCGATCTGCACCTGCACTATGCGCCGCTGCTGGCCGGCCGCCCCTTTGCCACCGTGGCGGAGATGGACGAGGCGCTGATACGCAACTGGAACAACGTCGTCACGGAGGCGGACACGGTGTATCTGGTGGGGGACGTGGGCTATAACGGCGGCTATGTGCCGCTGGACGCCCTGCGGCAGCTCAAGGGGCACAAGCACCTCATCCGCGGCAACCACGACACGGGGTTTGAGGACGCCGTGCGGCTGTACGAGTGCTTTGAAACGGTGACTGATTTTAACGAGATCGACGACGGGGACAGCCACGTCATCCTCTGCCACTATCCCATTCTATACCGCAAGCGGGGGTACATGATCCACGGTCATCTGCACCACGGACGGGGAGCAGAGTTTGAAATGCTGCGGCAGCTGCCCAAGGTGCTCAACGCCGGCGTAGACGTGAATTTTTACCGCCCCGTGGCTCTCGCCCGGCTTATTGAGAACAACCGTGCCTACTACGCCGGCGAGCTGGACGCGCTTATCCCACCTCCGCCGCCTCTCAAGCGGGGCGGAGAGGGCTGGCTGCCGGCCAAGCCGGATTTCCGTCCGATCCCGCCGAGGCCGTGATTCGGGGCTTTTGGGATAAAACAAGCAAGAAAAAGCCGAAGGGTTTTTCGACAGGCATAAGAAAAAGACGCACTTGCGTGCGTCTTCTTCTTTTTTATGGAGAGAGGAAGAAAGAGTCTGGCATTGAGCCGCTCTGTGATGGTGTGGGGAAAGGTCAGGCGTGGCTGTGGTGGGGGATGTTGTGCATCTCGTGATCCCGCTCCATGAGCATCGCCTTAGTGACGGCCCAAACAGTGATAACGCCGAAGATCAGTGCAGCGTATCCGCCGCCCTCACGGATGGGCGCCTCGGGAGCCGTCATCAAACAGGTGGACGCCACCATCATCAGGAACGTAACGACTGCGATAGAGATGTGAGTGTAGATGTTTTTCATGGTAGATTCCTCCTTGTAGAATTTTTGTTTTTGGGGTCTTGCGGTTTCTATGGTCATATAGTAGAATAAATAACAAGAAAAGTAAAGCCAAGAAATATTATATCGTTTATCAGTTTTACTTACAGTAAAAAAGGAGGGCATTTTATGGAAACGGCACGGTGCAGGGCGGTGCTGGCAGCGGCGGAAACGGGCAGCTTTTCCAAGGCGGCGGAGGTGCTGCGGTACACGCCCTCGGGGGTGAACCAGCTGGTGACGGCGCTGGAGAGCGAGCTGGGGTTTTCCATCTTTCGCCGCAGCACCAAGGGCGTGGCGCTGACGGAGAACGGCCAGCTCCTGCTGCCCACGGTGCGGGAATTTCTGCGGCAGGAGGATCGGCTTTTTGAGCTGGCCACGGAGATAAACGGGCTGCTCATCGGCAGCGTCACCATCGCCGCCTATTCCAGCATCGCCACCCACTGGCTGCCGGCGGTGATCCGTGCGTTCCAGAAGGATTATCCCCATGTGTCCATCCGGCTCATGGAAGGGATCTGGCAGGAGGTGTCAGCGTGGCTGGACGAGCGCACGGCGGACATCGGGTTTTTCAGCTACCAGGAGGGGATGCCCTACGAGTGGATCCCCTTGGCGGAGGATCCCATGCTGGCGCTGCTGCCGCCGGATCACCCGCTGGCGGGGGCGGCGTCTTATCCGCTGAAAAACTGCGAGGAAGACCCCTTCATCATGCCGGCTCTGGGCTGCGACGACGACGTGGAGGCTCTGTTCCGGCGCAACGGCATCGTGCCGAAGATCCGGTTCACCACCATGGAGAGCTTTTCCGCCATGTCCATGGTGGAGCAGGGGCTGGGCATCAGCGTGATGAACCGACTCATCACGGAAAAGCACATCTGCAACGTGGTGAAGCTGCCGGTGGATCCCCCCTCCCGCATCACCATGGGCGTGGCGCTGCACTCTAAGACCGACGCCTCGCCGGCGGTGAAAATGTTCTTAAAATACGCCGTGCGGATGCTGACGCGCACGGAGGAGACATGACTTTTTCGCGCAGCAAAAAAAGTTGGACAGCCTTTGAAAGCTGCCCAACTTTTTCTTTTTTTGAAAATCTGCCTTACACCACGGCGAAGAACTTCACCAGGAACAGAGCGGAGATGACATAGGTCAGCACAGAGACCTCCTTGGCGTGGCCGGAGAAGACCTTGATGACCATGTGGGAGATCATAGCCAGACCGATGCCGTGGCCGATGCCCAGCCGCACACCCAGAGGGATGGCGGTGACGATCTTGTCGCGGATATTGAACACGCTGAGCAGCAGGAACACGATGCCCTCCACCAGAATGATGCACATGGTGGCCTGAAAGGCGGAGGTGTAGTCGGTTTTCAGCATGGCGGCCATATTGCCGCAGATCACGGCAAAAAAGCTGTTCAGACCCATGCCGTTTATTTTCAATTTATCCTTTTTCCATAAAAAAAAGGACGGCCGAAGCCGTCCCTTTTCGCCGCTATTTCTCTCACTCCGTGGTAAGGGTGCCGCCGTGGTTGTGGAGCTTGCCGCTCTCCAGCGTCAGCGAGTCTTCACCATTGGGGAGCACCAGCGTGCCGCCGGACAGATTCACGTCCCCCGCGCCGATCCACAGCCCTTTTTCGATGATGACCGTGCCGCCGGTGATGTTCAGGCTGCCCTGCTCGATGGCGGCGTCGCCGCACAGGCGCATCTCGCCGCCCCGCACCTCCAAGGTGCCGTTTTGCAGCCAGAATTCATTGTCCACCGTCAGCTTGCCGCTGCTGATGACCACGGTGCCGGCGCCGCCGGCATTGCTGCCCATGCGCAGGTTGGCGCAATAGACCTCTGTGTCCGCCCCGATGGAGCACAGCGGCGTGTGCATGCCGCCCCAGCCCCAGATGTTCAGGGTGTCCGCCGTCAGAGAGCCGCCGCCGGTGAGCACGCAGCTTGTGCCGCCCAGCTCCGCCTGCACGAAGTTCTCCCCTCTCAACTCCAACCAAAGGGCGCCCCAGGGCTTCAGCTCGTCGCAGCGGCCGTTATCCATGGTCAGCTTGCCCACGAACCACAGTCCTTCCGCCTGCTGCGCCGCCAGACCGTCCCACCGGGCGCCGGACACGATGCCCGCCCAGTCCTCGCTGTAATCGGTGTAGGCCAGCGGGCTGCCATCGGTTTCGCTGTCCAGCACCGTGGCCTTGTCGTATTTCTTCACGGACAGCTGCGCCGCGTCCTTGACGCAGAGCGTGCCGGCGCCCGCCTCTACCGCAGCGTCAGCGGGCAGAGCATCCGCCGTGTAAAGCGCGCCGCCGGAGAGAACTACCTTCATATTGGCGCAGTCGCCGGCATAGCCCAGCAGGGTCACGCCGCCGCGGAAGGTGGCGCCGCTCACCTCAAAAATATCTCTCGCCGACAGCACACCGCCGGCCACCACCAGCTCCCCGCGCCCCAGCCAGAGGGACTCCGCGCAGACCGTGCCGTCAAGCAGGGCGAAGGCGGGCACACCGGCCTCGTTGGCCGCCACGCCGATGCTGCCGCAGCGCAGGGTCACGCCGCCGTCCACCAGCAGCGCCGGAAGGGGCAGCCGTCCGGTGCCGGAGGCCAGACCGCTGGTGTTGATAATGGTCAGCGTGCCGCTGCCGGTGACGACCACGCAGTCAAAGCCCGCAAAGCAGCCGAACTCCTCCCCACCGCCGTCCACGGTGCAGTCGCCGGAGATGTCCAGCCGCAGGATGCCGCCCTCGTGGGGGCGCAGGTTGGGAAGCCGGCAATTCTCGGCGGCGATGGTGCAGGCGTCGTACAGCTCGCCGTTCCAGATCACCCGTCCGCCGGAGCCGAGGCGCTTGGCCTTGCCGTCCGTCAGCTCCGAGAGCTTCACGCCCTCGGCAAACTGCTCGCTCTCGCCCTCCACGTCCACCTCCGTACCGTCCGGCAGGCGGGCGGCAATACCGCCCTCGGCCGCGCCCTCCGCCGCCCGAGCCGCAGCGGGAAACCCGCTGTTTTCCTCCGCCGCACCGGCGGTCTCAGCGATGTCGAACCACCCCCGACAGCTCTCGGGCAGATCCTCCGCCCGCAGCTGATCGGCGTCGGGATCCTGTTTCCCGCAGCCGGACACCAGCAGCAAAACGACAGAAATCAGGAGCGCAGCGAGCTTTTTCATGGTCGTATCCTCCCTTTTTCACAATAAATCTGTTTGCTGTCAGTATATCATCATTATTCCATACAGGCAAGCAAAAAAAGCGCCGCCTGCCCCCGCAAAACCTTCGTAGGGAGCGATGCCCACATCGTCCCGCCCTATACCATGTTATGCGTAGGGGCGGGGTTCTACCCCGCCCGATGCGCCGTACTCCCTGTTATCCCCTGTAGAGCGGCACCCGTGTGTGCCGCCGCCGACATGCACCGCACTTCCCAGAATTGTCATTGCGAACCGGTGCGCACACCGGTGTGGGGAGCGAATCGAGCGCTGCCGGTGGCAGAGAAAGCGAGATGAGCGAGTGGCCGCGGTCAAAATTTTAAGCGGCCGCCGTAAGGCAGCGCGAATATTTTGGGCACCGCAACAGGGACATCCGTAATATCCTCACGCCGCACTCCCATATGGGGAATACGGATTCCCACGTCGCTGCGCTCCTCGGAATGACTTTTTTATGAAAATAATAAATAAAAAACAGGAGCCGCCCGCAGGCAGCTCCCGTGATGGCGTTTTTACTTTTTCAGCGTTCCGTTGGCGCTGGCGGTGAGGTAGGCGTTGATAAAGCCGTCGATGTCGCCGTCCATGACGTTTTGGATGTTGCCGGTTTCAAAGCCCGTGCGGGTGTCCTTCACCAGCGTGTAGGGCATGAACACATAGGAGCGGATCTGGCTGCCCCACTCGATCTTCATCTGCACGCCCTTGATGTCGGAAATTTTCTCGGCGTGCTGCTGGGCCTTCATCTCCGCCAACTTGGCTCGGAGCATTTTCATGCAGTTATCCCGGTTCTGGAACTGGCTGCGCTCCGTCTGGCAGGACACCACCACGCCCGTGGGCAGGTGGATGAGCCGCACGGCAGAGGAGGTCTTGTTGATGTGCTGGCCGCCGGCGCCGCTGGAGCGGAACACCTGCATTTCGATCTCCTCGGGGCGGATCTCGATCTCGCCGTCGTCCTCGATCTCGGGCATGACCTCCAGCGCGGAAAAGCTGGTCTGGCGGCGGGCGTTGGCGTCAAAGGGGCTTACCCGCACCAGACGGTGCACGCCGTTCTCGCTCTTGAGGTAGCCATAGGCATTGTCGCCCTCGATGAGGATGGAGGCGGACTTGATGCCGGCCTCGTCGCCGTCTTCATAGTCCAGCAGCTGGTAGGTGAAGCCGTGGCGCTCCGCCCAGCGGGTATACATGCGGTAGAGCATCTCCGTCCAGTCCTGCGCCTCGGTGCCGCCGGCGCCGGCGTGGAAGGTGAGAATGGCGTTATTGGCGTCGTATTCGCCGGTGAGCAGGGCGGCAAGGCGCCGGTCGCTCACTTCCTTTTCCAGCGTTTCATAGCCCTGCGCCACCTCCTCCAGCTGGCTGGCGTCGTCCTCCTCCTGCGCCATTTCGCAGAGGGTGAGGGTGTCCTCCCAGTCGGAGACCAGATGATCGTATTTTTTGATCTTATTTTCCAGACGCTTTATTTTCTGGGCGATGCGCTGGCTGCGCTCCACGTCGTTCCAGAAGCCCTCCTGCTCGGTCTCGATCTGCAGCTCGGAAAGCTCCTTCCGGGCGGACTCGATATTCAGCGCCTGCTCCAGCTCCTTCAGCGTAGGCTCCAGCGCCAGCAGCTTTTGTTTATAAGCATCGTATTCAATGACAGCCATGGTCAGTTTCTCCTTCTACATATTTCCTTAGCCTTTCTATTATATCCAAACTGATAGGCTCTGTAAAGCGGTAATCTGCTGTTTTTGCCGCAAAAAATCCCGAACCGGCGGAGGTTCGGGATTTTTTCATAATACATTTCAAATTTCGATGCGATGCACGCCGCTGTATTCTATGCCGGCGCTGCGCAGAGCGGCGGTGACGGCCTCCTCCTGCTCCGGCGCCGCCTTCCAAGCGAGGCCGCAGCCGGCGGTGATCTCCCGCGGCACAGGGATCAGCCGACCCGCCACGCCGTTTGCAAGGCAGTATTTCTCCGCCGCCATGGCCTGCACCGTGGCGTCGAAGGTGATCACCACGCAGGGCTTTTTCTGCAGCATATCAGGGCCTCACGATGAGGTCGGCGGCCAGCTGCTTTTCCACGATGTCGTACATGTTGGTGACGCCGCCGACGGCCAGCTTCTCCGTCAGGCCGTAGAAATTCAGGCAGGTGCCGCAGGTGAGGATCTCCACGCCCCGCTCCGCCATGCTCTTCAGATCCTCCAGAGAGAGGGAACCCTCGCAGGTGAGGAAGGCGCCGCCGTTATAAAACAGGACGGTCTTAGGCAGGCTTTCCTGCTGGCTCAGGGCGTAAAGAAAGGCTTTGAGCAGGTTTTTGCCCAGCTCGCCTTCGCCCTCGCCCATGTGGTCGGCGCTGATGACCGCCACAACGTTCTTCTGGCCGGCGGGGACAAGGCACACGGTCTCCTCGTTTTCGGCGGGCAGGTCGGCACCGGCGCCCACGGTCATGGTGACCCGATACTCGTTTTCGGCCAGCTTCTCGCTCTGCACGCCGTAGCCCTTCTGGTTCGCCATCTTGGTCAGATTCTGCACGGCGATCTCGTTGTCCACCAACGTCTCCACCACGCCGCCGCCCTCGCCCAGCTGACGGATGGCGTCCTTGGTTTTCACCACGGGAATGGGACAGGTGTCCCCCATTGCGTTCACTTTTACCATAGTTTTATCCTCCTGTCTGATGATTTTTATCCTATTATTTGTCCTATTCGCCTATTTAACCTATAACGCGAATTTCGATGTCCTCGCTGTCGGTGATCTCGCCCACGATGGCCGCCGGTGCGCCCGCAGCCCGCAGGTCGGAAAGCAGCGCCTCCGCTTCCCCTGCGTCCACGGCCACCAGCAGCCCGCCGGAGGTCTGGGGGTCGAACAACACCTCTTCCATGGCAAAGGAGACGTTTTCAAAGCGCACGAAGGGGCCGGTGTGGTTGCGGTTGCGCTGACCGGCCGCCGTGAGCAGAAACTCGTCGGCATGGTGCAGCGCCTCCTCAAAAACAGGCACCGCAGCGGCTCTAATGCAGGCGCTGTGGCCGCCGTCCAGCATCTCGTGGAGATGCCCCAAAAAGCTGAAGCCCGTCACATCCGTGCAGGCGTGGACATGGTATTTCCGGCAGCAGTCGGCGGCATACTTATTGAGGGTGGTCATAGAGTCGATGGCGGCCTGCATGGCCGCCTCGCTTGCCTCGCCCACGCGGTTGGCGGTGCAGAGGATGCCCACGCCCAGCCGCTTGGTCAGCAGGAGCTTATCGCCCTTTCGGGGAGTGTTATTGGCGTAGATATGCGCCGGATGCACCGTGCCCATGACGGACAGGCCGTACTTCACGTCGGCATCGGCGATGGAATGGCCGCCTACCAGCGTGCCGCCGGCCTCGGCCACCTTTTCCGCGCCGCCCCGCATCATTTCGCCCAGAACGTTTAGGTCTTCCTTTTCCGGAAAACACACGATGTTCAGCGCCGTTTTTACCTCGCCGCCCATGGCCCAGACATCACTGAGGGCGTTGGTGGCGGCGATTTTTCCGAAGGTGTAGGGGTCATCTACCATGGGGGGGAAGAAGTCCAGGGTCTGCACCACCGCCACGTCGTCCGTGAGCTGATAGACGGCGGCGTCGTCCTTACTGTCGTACCCGATGAGCAGGGCGGGATCCGGCGGGAACTTGGGCAGGCGCTCCAGCACGCGGCTCAGGACGCCGGCGCCCAGCTTGGCGGTGCAGCCGCCGCCCTTGCAGAACAGTTTTTCGCTTCCCATGGGGAGCCTCCTTGGTTTTTTTATTTCAAAAATGGATCCTGTCATTTTGGGCGAACAGAGGCATCCGCCCCTACGCAGGACTTGAGGGTGCGGTGCATACGGGTCATCGGGGAAATCGGCGAAGCGCCGCCGGTGGCGGAAGAAGCGAGCCGGTTTCGAGGAAGTGCCCCGATTGGCGGCCACGACAGTGGACGGGAATCGGTTGGCACGACGGTGGGCAATCGCCGCCCCCTACACGGGGGATGGGGGTGGTGCGTGAGGGTACTACGGATTGCCACACCGGTGACGTCGGTCACCGGTTCGCAATGACAGAGTTTTGAAGTGCGGTGGGTAATGGCGGGACGATGTGGGCATCGCCCCCTACGGAGTTGGTAAAATGCCTGTAGGGCGGGGCCTGCGTGCCCCGCCGCTGGGGGTGCGGTGCGTGTTGGCGGCGGCACACACGGGTGCCGCCCTACAGGAAGGTTATTAAAAAGTCTGTAGGGGCAGCGGCTCTGCCCCGCCCGACGATGGACACCGCATTTTCAAAGAATGTCATTCCGAGGAGCGCAGCGACGTGGGAATCCGTTTCCCCGTGTTGTGAAGGTGCGGTGCGTGAGGAAATACGGATCGCCACACCGGCGTGCGCGCCGGTTCGCAATGACAGTTTTGGGAAGTGCGGTGCGCACCGGCGGCACAATTGGGGCGTCGGAGACGCCGCCCCCTACGGAGGGAGACAAAAAATGCGGTGCATCATTGTACCTTATGAAAATAGAATAGCACAAATCCGGAGAATGTAAAATAGAATTACTCCATGAGTGTGTTTGGCCATCGTTTTTATGAATAATTCAGACAGAAAGCGCCGCTCTGTTCCGAGGTTGCACGGCGGGGGCATTTCTGCTATAATGGGCACATACTTTTTTATTTTATATATTATCTTATCTATCATCGGCTGAAAGGAGCATCCCGCCATGCGCGTTATCGACTTGGAAAACATCAATCTGGCCATGCGCAACGAGGAGCAGTTCGTGCTGCGCTGCGAGGAGGTATTTCACGACAAGATCAGCTCTGCCGCCGCCATCATTCTGGCCGGCAAGACCCAAAAGCCCATCGTGGCGCTCACCGGCCCCTCCGGCTCCGGCAAGACTACCACGGCCATGCGCCTGCAGCAGTATCTGGAAAATTTGGGCGTGAAGGTGTGCATGCTGAGCATGGACAATTTCTTCCTGCCTCTGGATCAGCGGCCGCCGGAGGCCACCGACTGGGAAAGCCCCTACTGCGTCAACCGCGACCTGCTGGTGGATTGTATCCACCGGCTGGCGGACGGGCAGGAGGTGGAGGTGCCGTGGTACGACTTCGTCACCGGCAACACCGGCGGCTGGCGCAAAATGCAGGGAGACAAGGACGCCATCATCATCGCCGAGGGCATCCACATGCTCAATCCCCTGATCTTTGACCGGCTACGCAGCGAGGCCAACGGCATCTATGTGGCGCCCCGCACCCGCATCATCACCAACGACGACAAGATCGTCCGCCCCGAGCAGCTGCGGGTGGTGCGGCGGATGATCCGCGACTACAAGACCCGCGGCCACTCCCTGCAGGACACCGTGCGCAAGGCGCAGAGCGTGGATCGGGGCGAGGTGAACTATATCCAGCCCCACAAGCACAACGCCGCCATTCACATCGACACCTTCCACGACTATGAGCCGTGCATTCTGGCCAAGTATCTGGAGGAAATCCCCTGCTTCCGCGAGGAGCTGACGCCGGAGTTCATCAACCAGTACGGCCTCACGGATCTGATGAAGGCCGTGGAGAGCGTGCCGCCGCTGCACACCCCCTTCGTGCCGCTGAACTCCATCGTGCGGGAGTTCGTGGGCGGGAGCTGCTTCCAATATTGATTTTTCGGCGCGGAGCGCGGACGGCAAAGAAAATTATGTAACCGCAGAGATGGCTTTCATCTCTGCGGTTTTTTACTGCTTCACATATTCGGAGGGGTTCACCACTTTGCCGTCCTTGCTGACGGAGAAGTGCAGGTGGGGGCCTACATCCCCCTCGGCGGTAGCGGTGGAGCCGACACGGCCGATGATGTCGCCGGCCTTCACGGTCTTGCCCTGCTCCACAGGCGGCTCCTGCTGCAGGGAGCTATACTGGGTTTCATAGCCGTCGGCGTGGGCGATGACCACGGTGACACCCATGAGGTCGTCATAGCGCACCATTTTTACGGTGCCATCGGCGGCAGTCTTTACGGCGTCGCCCTCCTCAGCCTTGATGTCCACGCCGTCATGGGTGCGCCAGTCGGCCATGGTTTCGTCATACATCAGCTCCGTCATGCTGAACACCGTGACGGTGGTGCCGTCCAGCGGGGAGCAGACCTGGGGCAGCAGCTCCTCCGGCTGAAGGGTCTCCTGCACAGGCTCCGGATCAGGCTTGACCTCCGGCTGCTGAATATTTTCCACAGGCTCCTGGCGCACAACAGGAGTGTTCTTGTCCTCCTCCGCCACCTTGGCCTGCTGCACCAGAGCAAAATAGCCGGCCACGCCGATGGCCGCCAGACATAGCACCAGGGCTATGTAAAAGCCCCGACCGCCGAAGAAGCTCCGTGCTTTGTTATGATCCATTCGACTCATATCATTCACCTTTCCTGCGGCGCTGTGCCGCACGCCGCAGAGTGTCCGGCCTGCGGCCGCCGAATTGCGCAGAAAAAACTCGCTGCCTGCAGTATGCGCAGGCAGCGGGTTTTTTAAACATGCTCAATTTTTTTAATAATTCAGCGAACGATAAGGGTCTTGCCGTCCATCTCCGGCGGGCAGGCCAGACCCATCACGTCCAGAATGGTGGGAGCAATGTCTGCCAGACGACCCTCCCGCAGCTCCGTGCCGGCGCCGCAGAGGATGAAGGGCACGCGGTTGGTGGTGTGGGCGGTCATGGGGCTGCCGTCGGGCTGGAGCATGACCTCGGCGTTGCCGTGGTCGGCGGTGATCATGGCGATGCCGCCCATTTCCAGCGTGGCATCCACCACCCTGCCCACGCACTCGTCCACCGTTTCCACGGCCTTGATGGCGGCGGGCAGCACGCCGGTGTGACCCACCATGTCGCAGTTGGCAAAATTCAGGATCACCACGTCGTAGGCGCCGCTTTTGATGCGCTCGACGCACTTGTCGCACACCTCATAGGCGCTCATCTCGGGCTGCAGGTCGTAAGTAGCCACCTTGGGGGAGGCCACCAGCACGCGGTCTTCGCCGGGATACTGCGTTTCCACGCCGCCGTTGAAGAAGAAGGTGACGTGGGCGTATTTCTCCGTTTCGGCGATGCGCAGCTGGGTCATGCCCAGAGAGCTGAGGTACTCGCCCAGGCCGTTTTTCACGGCGATGCGCGGCCAGGCCACCAGGACGTTGGGCATGGAGGCATCGTACTCCGTGTTGCAGACGTAGGTGGTGGGGAAAAACTCGCGGGGGAAGCCGTCAAACTCCGGATCCACCATGGCGCGGGTGATCTCCCGGGCGCGGTCGGGGCGGTAGTTGAAGAAAATGATGCTGTCGTTATTGGAGATGGTGCCCTCGCTGTCGCAGACCACAGGCTCCACGAACTCGTCCGTGACGCCGTTTTCATAGCTCTGCGCCACGGCGGCCACGGGGTCGGGGTTCTGCACGCCCTCGCCGTAGACCATGGCGTCGTATGCCATTTGCAGCCGCTCCCAGCGCTTGTCACGATCCATGGCGTAGTAGCGCCCCATGACGGTGGCGATCTTGCCTACGCCAAGCTCGCGGCACTTTTCCACGCACTCGGCCACAAAGCCCTTGCCGCTGGTGGGGGACACGTCGCGGCCGTCCAGAAAGGCGTGGATATAGACCCTCGTCAGCCCCTTGTCCTTGGCCATTTTCAGCAGCGCCCACAGGTGCTCCACGGTGGAGTGTACGCCGCCATTGGAGAGCAGGCCGTACAGGTGGAGGCTGCTGCCCTTGGCGAGACAGTCATCCATGGCCTTGTTATAGGCGGGATTCTTGAAAAATTCGCCGGTTTCGATGGCGCGGCTGATGCGGGGCAGATCCTGAAAGACGACGCGGCCGCCGCCGATGTTGGTATGCCCCACTTCGCTGTTGCCCATCTGCCCAGCGGGCAGACCCACGTCCAGCCCCGAGGCGGAGAGGGTGGTATGGGCATTCTCGGCAAAGAGCCGATCCAGCACCGGGGTATTGGCCAGCGCCACGGCGTTGCCGGCGCCGGGGGCGCCCATGCCGAAGCCGTCCATGATAACGAGTACAGTGGGTGTTTTATTCATAATGATCTTACCTCACTTTTTGCGGCCGCTCAGTCCTGATTGGCGGCATTGATGATGTCCACAAACTGCGCCGGATCCAGTGCGGCGCCGCCGATAAGCCCGCCGTCGATGTCCGGCTGCGCCAGCAGCTCCGCGGCGTTGGAGGGTTTCATGGAGCCGCCGTACTGCACCGTGACGGAGCGGGCGATGCGGGCGCCGTACAGGTGGCGGATGGTGGTGCGGATGAAGGTGCAGACCTCGGCGGCCTGCTGGGCGGTGGCGGTCTTGCCGGTGCCGATGGCCCACACAGGCTCATAGGCGATGACGCACTTGCGCACCTTCTCCGCCGGCACGCCGGCCAACGCGCTCTTGAGCTGCAGGGCGATAAGCTCCATGGTGATGCCCAACTCACGCTGCTCCAGCGTTTCGCCCACGCAGATGATGGGGTGCAGGCCGGCCTCCAGCGCGGCGGCCACCTTCTTATTCACGGTGAAATCCGTTTCGCCAAAGTACTGGCGGCGCTCGGAGTGGCCGATGATGACGTATTTCACGCCCAGATCCTTCAGCATATCCGCCGACACCTCGCCGGTGTAGGCTCCGCTCTTTTCATAAAAAACATTCTCCGCGCCCACGGACACCCGCAGATCTTTGAACGCCTTGATGGCGGCGGGAATGTTCACGGCGGGGACGCACACCACCACGTCGCACCACTTGGTGCGGGGCAGCAGGCGCTTAAGCTCCTCGGCGAATTTCTTGGTTTCGGAGGCGGTCTTATTCATCTTCCAGTTGCCGGCGATGATGGTCTTGCGATATCTGCTATTCATAATTTTCTCATTTAACTCCTAAGATTTTTATATTAATTTTTAATGATAATGCAGGAATAATGGCACAAAGGCCGAGGGTGCGGGGCAAACGGGTCGTCGGGGAAATCGCCGAAGCGCCGCCAGTGGCGGAAGAAGCGAGGCGGTTTCGAGGAAGTGCCCCGATTGGCGGCTGCGACAGCAGGCGGAAATCGGCTGGCACGACGGTGGGCAATCGCTGACCCCTACACACAGAGATGCCGTTTTTATAAGACTGTCATTCCGAGGAGCGAAGCGACGTGGGAATCCGCATTCCCCTTTGACAAGGGGTGCGGTGCGGGGGTATTACGGATTGCCACAGCCGGTGTGCGCACCGGCTTCGCAATGACAGGGGGGCGCGGCGGGGTAAGGCTTATTTATCCAGCAAACAGGCCACGCCCGGTAATTCTTTGCCCTCCAGGAACTCCAAGGAGGCGCCGCCGCCGGTGGAGATGTGGGTCATCTTATCGGCATAGCCCAGCTGCTCCACGGCCGCCGCGCTGTCGCCGCCGCCCACGATGGTGATGGCGTCCGTCTTGCTCAGCGCCTCGGCCACGGCCTTGGTGCCAGCGGCAAACTTCTCGAACTCGAACACGCCCATGGGGCCGTTCCAGATGACGGTGCCGGCGCCTGCCACGGCGGCGCAGTACAGCGAAACGGTGTCGGGGCCGATGTCCAGTCCCTGCCAGCCGTCGGGGATCTCGCCGGCGGGGACGACCTTCGTGTCGGCGTCGGGGGCGAAGCGGTCGGCAATGACGGTGTCCACGGGGAGCAGGAGCTTCACGCCCTTGTCCGCGGCCTTTTTCAGCATTTCATTGGCGTACTCCATCCACTCGCTCTCCAGCAGGGAGTCGCCGATCCTGCCGCCCTGCGCGGCGGAGAAGGTATAGGCCATGCCGCCGCCGATGATGACGGTGTCGGCGATCTCCAGCAGGTTATTGATGACGCCGATCTTGGAGGACACTTTGCTGCCGCCCAGAATGGCCACCAGAGGCCGCCTGGGGCTGGCCAGAGCGCCGCCCATGATGCGCAGCTCCTTCTCGATGAGGAAACCGGAAACGGCGGGCAGATAGGCTGCAACACCGGCGGTAGAGGCGTGGGCGCGGTGCACGGCGCCGAAAGCATCGGACACATACAGCTCCGCCAAGGAGGCCAGCTTCTTGGCGAACTCGGGGTCGTTTTTCGTCTCGCCCTTTTCAAAGCGGGTGTTCTCCAGCAGCAGGATCTGCCCGGGCTGCAGCGCGGCGGCCTTGGCCGTGGCGTCCTCGCCCACTACGTCATGGGCAAAGAGCACCTCCTGCCCCAGAAGCTCCGACAGGCGCTCCGCTATGGGGGCGAGGGTCAGCTTGGCCAGAGACTTTTTCCAGGCGTCCTCCGTCAGTTCGGCGGGGTCTTTGCCCTTCTCCAGCTGCTTTTTCACCCATTTGTCAAACACAGGCTCGGGCTTACCCAAATGGGAGCAGGCGATGACCGCCGCCCCATGCTCCAGCAGATAGCGGATGGTGGGCAGGGCGGCCACGATGCGCTTGTCGCTGGTGATGGCGCCGGTCTTCTTGTCCTGCGGCACGTTGAAATCGCAGCGCAGCAGCACCTTTTTGCCGGACACGTCCACGTCCATGACGGTTTTTTTATTGTAGTTCATATCGGTACATCTCCTTTATGATAATATGTATGGTTGGGAATTATCCCGCTGGGGGGTATTACGGATTGCCACACCAGTCTGCGGGCTGGTTCGCAATGACAGTATTTATTGAATGGCGGCGGTTATTTTTTCATCTCGCCGGTGCCGCAGAGGTGGGGGAAATTGTTCTGCCGCAGAGCTTCATAGATGAGGATGGCCACGGAGTTGCTGAGGTTGAGGCTCCGCGCCTCCTCGCGCATGGGCAGGCGGAGGCAGCGGTCATAGTGCGCCTGGCGGAACGCCTCCGGCAGACCCGCCGTTTCCTTGCCGAAAAACAGCCAGCAGTCCGGCGAAAAACGCGCGGCGGTATAGTCCTGCGGCGCCTTGGTGGTGGCCAGCCAGAGGTCTGCTTCCGCCTCCGGATGGGCGGCAAAGAGGGCGGGCAGGCTCTCATAGTCCGAAACGGACACCAGGTGCCAGTAGTCAAGCCCCGCGCGGCGCACGGCGCGCTCGGAAATGTCGAACCCCAAGGGGCGAACCAGGTGCAGACGGCTGCCGGTGGCGGCGCAGGTGCGGGCGATATTGCCGCAGTTCTGCGGGATCTCCGGCTCCACCAGCACGATATTCAGCACGGCGCACCACCTCCTCCTGTCTTCGGGATAGCTCCGCTTATTGTAATGCAAAGAAAGAATAAATTCAACTGCAAAATGGCACATTTTGCGAAAAAAATCTGCAATCGTCCACTTTTTTATCCGAGGAGTACATTTTTCCCGTTTTTTAGGGGATGATGGGATTTTTGAGCGGCAAAAAAATTTTTAGATTTTTGGAAAAAGCACTGGATTTTGCGGGAAAAACTGTTATAATGAAAGCAAGAAACGGACGGAAAGGAAGTGGGTTCCCATGGGATGCAGAATTGTCCGGCGCCGCATGCCTGCGGGCGCCCTTTCTTCAAACCGCTGACGCTGCGGCCTGCCCTATCTGCCGGTATTCCGGCGGTGCGGCGGCCTTATGAAGCGTTCAGCGGCTTTTCTCATATAGGGAGTATCCGCCCCGCCGCCCCCTGCGTATACATTCCGGTCAGAAAAAATTTTTTGGGATGATAACGAAAGAAAGTGAGTGTGTTACAAAATGATTTCTCATGGCAAGGACATCAAGATCTTTACCGGCAACTCCAACCCCGCTCTGGCGCAGGAGATCTGCAAGATCATCGGCACCAAGCTGGGCGATTCCGAGGTGACGCATTTCGCCGACGGCGAGGCCTCCGTCTCCCTGTATGAAACGGTGCGCGGCAGCGACGTCTTCCTCATCAACTCCACCTGCAAGCCCGTCAACGACAGCCTCATGGAGCTGCTCATCATGATCGACGCCTGCAAGCGCGCCTCCGCAGGCCGCGTCACCGCCGTGGTGCCCTACTTCGGCTATGCCCGTCAGGATCGCAAGGCCAAGAGCCGCGACCCCATCAGCGCCAAGCTGGTGGCCAATATGATTACCGCCGCCGGCGCCGACCGCGTGCTGACCATGGACCTGCACGCCGCCCAGATCCAGGGCTTTTTCGACATCCCCGTGGATAACCTGCTGGGCAATCCCGTATTCGTTGACTACTACGCCAAGAAGTTCGGCAGCGCCGTGGAGGACATGGTGGTGGTGTCTCCGGATGTGGGCAGCGTGGCGCGCAGCCGCACCTTCGCCCAGAAGCTGCACATGGGTCTGGCCATCGTGGACAAGCGCCGCCAGAAGGCCAACCAGTGCGAGGTGATGAACGTCATCGGCGACGTGGCCGGCAAGGACTGCATCCTCTTTGACGACATGGTGGACACCGCCGGCTCCCTCTGCAATGCCGCCAAGGCCATCGTGGAAGTGGGCGGCGCCCGCAACGTGTACGCCTGCGCCTCCCACGGCCTGCTGGACGGCCCCGCTCTGGAGCGCATCGCCGCCAGCCCCATTCAGGAGCTGGCTCTGCTGAACACCCTGCCCACCACCTTCGGTGAGGAATGCAGCAAGATCAAGTATCTGTCCGTGGCGCCCATGTTTGCCGAGGCCATTGAGCGCATCTATCAGGAGATCTCCATTGCCAAGCTCTTCGGCTAAGCCCGAAAGGCGAGAAATCATCTGTTCAAACCCATCATTTTGTGATATACTGGTCGGGCGAATGTTTTTCGCCCGACCATTTTTTCAGGGAGCGTGAGGAAGTATGTTTTTCAAGCAGAGCGGCTATACATGGCTGGTGGTGGGGCTGGGAAACCCCGGCGCGCGGTTCGAGAGCACGCGGCACAACATGGGCTTTCTGGCGCTGGATCGGCTGGCGGAGCGGGAAAAGCTGCGCTTTAATAAGCTCCGGTTCAAGGCGTGGACGGCGGAGTGGAAGCTGGGAGAGGACAAGGTGCTGGTGATGAAGCCCCAGACCTACATGAATCTCTCCGGCGAGTCCGTGGGCGCCGCCGCCCGCTTCTACAAGATACCGGCGGATCATATTCTGGTGGTGTCGGACGACATTTCCCTGCCGGTGGGCAAGCTGCGGCTGCGCTCCGCCGGCTCCGCAGGCGGGCACAACGGCCTGAAAAATATCATCCAGCACCTGGGCACCGACCGCTTCCCCCGCATCAAGGTGGGCGTAGGCTCGCCGCAGCAGGCGGGCTACGACGTGGTGGACTGGGTCATCGGCATGCCCATGGGCGAAGACCAGAAAGTCCTGCTGGACGCTCTGGATCGGGCGGCGCAGGCCATTCCGGCGGTCATTACCCAAGGCATGGACAGAGCTATGAACAAATTCAATTAAACTGGCGAAAAAACTTCGTTTTTTCTGCCAAGGGGATTGCAGCCCGCTGCGCGCATAATTTTGCCGCAGGCGGCAAAATTACACACTTGCGGGCTGAGAGGTATTTTTCCCCACGCGCATGTCGCGGTGAAAAATAATCTCAATTTTTTGCCGCCTGCGGATGGCAAACTCTGCGAGGCTTTTTAATTATTAAAATTAAGAAATATTTCAGCTTTCTATGATAGAATATTCCGAAAGGAGGGGGACGATTTGCACAGGCTCTTGCAGGAGCTGATGCTTCTGCCGGAAATGCAGTACATCAAAACCGAGCTGGACGGCGGCGTGAGCACGGCTGTCACCGGACTGTCCCCCATCCATCGGGTGCAGCTGTCGGCCGCTCTGGCGCAGGCCATGGGGCGGCCTCTGCTGCTTCTGTGCGCCGACGAACGGGAGTGCGAGCGCTTTGCCGCCGATATGGAGAGCCTCACCGGAGGCAAGCCCCTGCATCTGCCGGGGCGGGAGATGCACCTGCGTCCCGCCGCCGTGGCCAGCCGCCAGTGGGACTACCGGCGCATTGCCGCCCTGCACCGGATGCAGACGGAAACCCCCGCCGTGCTCCTCGCCACTGCCGAGGCGCTGTGCCAGCGGTGCCTGCCGCCGCAGGTGCTGGAGCAGGCCACCACGGTTCTGAAGGTGGGGCAGCGGTACGACGTGGCCGCCCTGTGCCGCCGTCTGGCCGACGCGGGCTACACCCGCTGCGAGCAGGTGGAGGGTGCGGGGCAGTTCGCCCTGCGGGGCGGCATACTGGACGTGTTTTCTCCGGAGGCGGAGTACCCCGTCCGGTGCGATTTTTTTGACGACGAAATTGACGCTCTGGGCGTCTTTGACACCGGCACCCAGCGGCGCGTCCGCAACGTGGAGCAGGCGCTGCTGCTGCCGGCAGGCGAGGTTTTGCCCGCCTACGGCTCGTCCGGCGCTGCCGAGGCGCTGGAGGCTGCCGCCCACAGATATGAAAAAAAAGAAAAGACCGCTGCCCTCTGCGCCACCCTGCGGGCGGACGCGGCGGCTCTGCGGCAGGGGATGCTCCCCGCCGGCGGCGACCGCTGCATGGCGGCGGTATACGAAGACTTCACCTGCGGCGCCGACTATCTGCCCGAAAACATGCTGGTGTGCATCAGCGAGAGCGGGCGGGTGGCCGAGGGGCTGAAGCAGTGGCTCTGGCAGCGGCGGCAGGACATTGTGTCCGCCGAGGAAAACGGCGCGTTGGCGGGGGAATTTTCCCGCCTGCAGCTGGAGCAGGAGGAGCTGGTGCGGCGGCTGGAAAAATTTCCCGTGTGCCAGATGGAAAGCCTGCCCACCAGCCGGTATCTGCTGGCACCCAAGGCATTGGTGCAGGTGGCGGCCAAGCAGCTGTCCGTATACGGCGGGAGCCTTGACACCGCCGTCACCGACATGACGCACTATCTCACCTCGGGCTATCGGGTGCTGGTGCTGTGCGGCGGACGGGTGCGGGCGGAGAACCTGCAAAGACTCCTGCGGGAGCGGAAGATCCCCGCCGCCGTGGACTATGACGGCCGCACCATGCCGCAAAAGGGACAGGCGGTCATCTCCGTGGGCGCTCTCACCGCCGGCAGCGAATACCCCGGCTTGCAGCTGGCCATTCTGACCGAGGGGCAGCTCACAGCCAGAGTATCCGGCAAGGAGCCGAAGCGGCGGACGCCAAAAAACGACCCCTCCCGCCAGAAGCTCCAGTCCTACACCGACCTGACCCCCGGCGACCTGGTGGTGCATCAGCACCACGGCATCGGGCGGTTCGTTTCCATGATGCGTCTGCCAGTGGACGGAGTGGAAAAGGATTATATCAAGATCGCCTACGCCGGCAGCGACTGCCTGTATGTGCCGGCCACGCAGCTGGACTTGGTGAGCAAGTACATCGGCACCGGCGAAGACACGGGTCACACAAAGCTCAACAAGCTGGGCGGCACCGAGTGGGTCAAGACCACCAGCCGCGCCAAGGCCGCCGCCCGCGACCTGGCCAAGGGGCTGATCGACCTCTACGCCCAGCGCCAGCGTCTGGCGGGCTTCGCCTTTTCGCCGGACTCCCCGTGGCAGCAGGAATTCGAGGACGCCTTCCCCTATGCGGAAACGGACGACCAGCTCCGCTGCATTCGGGAGATCAAAAACGACATGGAAAAGCCCCGCCCCATGGATCGGCTGCTGTGCGGCGACGTGGGCTACGGCAAAACGGAGGTCGCCCTGCGGGCGGTGATGAAATGCATACTGGACGGCAAGCAGGCGGCCATTCTGGTGCCGACAACGGTGCTGGCCCAGCAGCATTATGCCACCGCCGTGAGCCGCTTCCGCAGCTTTCCCGTGACGGTGGAGGTGCTGAGCCGGTTCCGCAGCGCGGGGCAGGCAAAGGACATTCTGGAGCGCACGGCGCAGGGCAAGGTGGATCTGCTCATCGGCACCCACAAGTTATTGCAGAAAAATGTGGCGTTCCACGATCTGGGGCTGCTCATCATCGACGAGGAGCAGCGCTTCGGCGTGGCCGCCAAGGAGCGGCTGCGGGAAAAGGCGCGGCAGGTGGACACCCTCACCCTCTCCGCGACGCCCATCCCCCGCACGCTGAACATGGCGCTCTCTGGCATACGGGATATGTCCACCATCGAGGAGCCGCCCCGCGACCGCCAGCCGGTGCAGACCTATGTGCTGGAGCACGACTGGGGCATTCTGGCGGAGGCCATGCGGCGGGAGATCGACCGCGGCGGGCAGGTGTACTATCTGCACAACCGCGTGGAAAACATCGAGTCCACCGCCGGACGCCTCCGGCAGCTTTTGGGGGAGGACGTGGCCATCGGCATCGCCCACGGCAAGATGAGCGAGAGCCAGCTCAGCCGCGTGATGCAGGACATGGCCGAAGGAGAAATACAAGTCCTCGTCTGCACCACCATCATCGAGACCGGCATCGACATCCCCAACGTGAACACCCTTATTATAGAAGACGCCGACCGCATGGGGCTTGCCCAGCTCCATCAGATCCGCGGGCGCATCGGCCGCAGCCCCCGCAGGGCTTACGCCTACCTCACCTTCCGGACGGGAAAAGTCCTCACGGAGGTGGCAAGCAAGCGTCTGACGGCCATACGGGAGTATGTGGAGTTCGGCTCCGGCTTCAAGATCGCCATGCGGGATCTGGAGATACGCGGCGCCGGCAACCTGCTGGGGGCGGAGCAATCGGGCTACATGATGAGCGTGGGCTATGATATGTATCTGAAACTCTTAAACGACGCCGTGCTGGAGCAGCAGGGGAAGTCCGCCGAGATCCGGTCGGAGTGCTCGGCAGACCTCACAGTGTCCGCCTACATTCCCGACAGCTATATCCCGCAGGCCAAGCAGCGCATGGATCTCTACCGCCGCATCGCCGCCATACGCACGGCGGCGGACTCGGGAGAAATTCTGGACGAACTGCTGGATCGCTTCGGCGACCCGCCCAAGGCCGTGACGGCGCTGCTGGACGTGGCGCTGCTGCGAGCCGATGCCGCCGCCGTGGGCATCTGCGACATCTCCCAGAAGGGGCAGCAGCTTCTTTTCCGTTTCACGGATCGGGTGGATCCCCCCAGCCTGCTGGCGGTGTGCTCCATGGCGTCGTACAAGGGCAGGCTCCTGCTGCACTCCGGCAGCCAGCCCTACCTGACATTATATCTAAAAGAAAAAGAAAACTCCCTGCAGGCCGCCGCGGCGCTCACCGAGCAGCTCCGGCTGAAGCAGGAACAATAGCGGGTCAAGCGCCCGAAAACAGAAGGAACAGAAGGAGAAACGACATGAAAAACCTCATTATCCGCGCATTGGCCGGTCTGCTGGCCTCCATCCTGCTGGTGACCGGCGTGGCTCTGCTGGGCAACATGCCCAACGGCAAGCGCACCGACGGCGTGTTTTACGGAGCCACCGGCATTCATCCCGACGCCACCCTCATGACCGTGAACATGCAGCCCGTCACCGCCGAGGAGTACCTCTACTGGCTGGCCTACGACTGCGACTATCTCAGCTCCTACATGGGCACCGTGGACTTTGACACCGCCATCAGCGGCTCCATGACCTTCGGCCAGTACGCCATGGAGGACGCCCAGCGCACGGTGACGCTGTACTCCGTGGTGCGTGCCTGGGCGGAGCAGGCGGGCATCACCCTGAGCGAAGACTCCCAGACCCAGCTGGCCGCCCAGCGCCAGCAGTATGTGGATTACTACGGCGGCGAGGAAGGCTATGCCAAGCAGCTGAAGCTCATGGGTCTGACGGACGACACCTTCCAGCGGATCAATGAGGTGTACTTCCTGTATTCCGAGCTTTACGGCGCCTACTGCTCCGAAGACGGCGCCCTGCGTCCCTCCGCCGAGGAGATCGGCAGCTTTGCCCAGGAAAACAAATACTACACCTTCCTGTCCCTTTACTGGGCCTTTAGCGGCGACACCGAGGCTGACAGCGCCGCTGCGGCAAAAGCACAGGCCGCCGCCGAGCGTCTGAGCGCCGCCGCGGACAAGACCGCCACCTATCTGCAGATCGCCCAGGAGATGGCGCAGCAGGCCACGGAGGCCGGCGAGACCCTCAGCGCCGCCGATCTGGACAGCGGCATCGCCGAGGCCGTGGCTGCCCTGCAGGAAAACGAGGTCAGCGGCGTGGTGACCACCGCCAGCGGCTGCTATGTGTTCGTGGGTAAGGCGCTGAATACGGACGCCGTGCTGGACAAGATGTTCAATGCCCGTCTGGACACCCTGCGCGACAGCGCCGCCATCCGCTATAACTGCCGCAGCTACGGCAAGCTGAACGTGGGCTCTTTCTACACCAAGCTCCAGGCCCTGCGCAGCCAGCTCCAGAGCGCATCCTCCGGCGATACCCAGTCCTGACCCTCTCCCCTTCGTCAAATCCACGAAAGTGGCCTTTGTTCATTGCCGAATATTACAATCTTTGCGGCAATACATATTTTTGTATCTTTTGCCCATTGACTATTGTTAAAAAAATGACTATCATAAAGTTGCTGTAAAGCAAGGGCAATTCCATTGCATTCATTTTATTATAAATTTAGGAGGAATCGTTTCATGAAAGACCTGTATGTTGTCAATTGCTGCAGAACAGCCATCGGCTCCTTTGGTGGCTCCCTGAAGAATACGCCCGCTGCCGATATGGGCGCCATCGTCGTGAAAGAAGCTCTCAAGCGTGCCAACGTCGCTCCCGAAAATGTGGACGAGCTGATGTTTGGCTGCATCCTCACTGCGGCACAGGGTCAGAACGTTGCCCGTCAGGTTTCCATCAAGGCCGGCATTCCCTACTCCGTCCCCGCTTACACCGTGGGCATGGTCTGCGGCTCCGGCATGAAGTCCGTCATCGAGGGTGCCCGTTCCATCCTGGCCGGCGATTCCGACATCGTTGTCTGCGGCGGTACCGAGAACATGAGCGCCGCTCCCTATGCCTCCCTGGATGCCCGCTGGGGTGCCCGCATGGGCGATAAGAAGCTGGTGGACACCATGATCAAGGACGGCCTGTGGGACGCCTATAACAACTATCACATGGGCACCACCGCCGAGAATATCAACGACATCTGGGGCATCACCCGCCGCGAGCAGGACGAGTTCGCCGCCGCTTCCCAGCAGAAGGCCTGTGCCGCCCGGGATTCCGGCCGCTTCGATGACGAGATCGTGGCCGTGCCCGTCAAGGTGAAGAAGGAGATCGTGGAGTTCAAGCGCGATGAGTATGTGAAGGAAGGCGTCACCGCCGACAGCATCGCCAAGCTCAAGGGTGCCTTCCCCGTAGGCCCCGAGTCCCCCAATCCTCAGGTGGTACACACCTTTGAGGTCACCGGCGCCCAGGATGCCGCCGACAAGGGCACCCAGCGTGTTACCGCTGCCAACGCCTCCGGCATCAACGACGGCGCTGCCGCCATCGTGCTGGCCTCCGGCGAGGCCGTGGCCAAGTACGGTCTGAAGCCCATGGCCAAGCTCATCGGCTGGGGTCAGGGCGGCGTGGATCCCAAGATCATGGGCGTAGGCCCCGTGGTGGCCTCCCGCAACGCTATGAAGAAGGCCGGCGTCACCATCGACGACATCGACCTGGTGGAGGCCAATGAGGCATTCGCCGCCCAGTCCATCGCCGTGGCTCGTGAGCTGCACTTCGACATGAGCAAGGTCAATGTCAACGGCGGCGCCATTGCCCTGGGTCACCCCGTGGGTGCTTCCGGTGCTCGTATCATCGTGACCCTGCTCCACGAGATGCAGAAGCGCCCCGAGGCCAAGAAGGGTCTGGCTACCCTGTGCATCGGCGGCGGCATGGGCACCGCAGTGGTGTTTGAGAAGTGCTGAT